>Ga0068876_10000689_pt1 | contig 27363 bp, 23 predicted proteins | sample NOAtaG_6_FD_66442 | JGI IMG/M metagenome (GOLD analysis project Ga0068876, IMG submission 66442) | Freshwater lake microbial communities from Lake Erie, under a cyanobacterial bloom - NOAA_Erie_Diel5S_2200h metaG | ecosystem: Environmental > Aquatic > Freshwater > Lake | place: USA: Ohio, Lake...
CAGAAAATCTGACCGAATTTATGGACTCTTTGCACAACTTAAAATGTTGATTATCAAATCTTTTTCACATGTTTTCTCTAATGGCCGCCATTAGAACTTTTTCCTAATGACAATTCCGGGCTTAATTTTACACGATGTTGGAAGCCTTTCGCGCGCATATCCGGAAAAAGGACTGGGGCACCGCCCATCAACGCCTGCTGGTGGCCGTCAGTGGCGGGCTCGATTCCATGGTCTTGCTCCACCTGTTGCAGCAGGCGGGCTGCCCGATGGGTGTGGGGCATGTGAATTTTCAGTTGCGCGGAGCTGCCGCTGACGAAGATGAACGATTCGTCTGCGAAACGTGTGAGCAAAGGAAGATACCCTTTCATAGCACGCGCGTAGACACCAATAACTATGCCATCCGTCAGGGTGTGTCGGTACAGGTCGCGGCCCGTGAACTTCGGTACCAATGGCTGGTGGAGGTGGCCCGAAGGGAGGGGTATACCCATATTGTGACGGCCCATCAGGCAAACGATAACCTGGAAACTGTCTTGCTGAACTGGATTCATGGCAAAGGTTGGGATGGCTGGTTGGGTATACCTGAGCAAAACGAATTGATCATACGTCCGCTGTTGCCGTTTTCACGCGAAAAGCTGCTGAACTATGCCGCCAGTCAGGGTATCACCTGGCGTGAGGATGAAAGCAACCTGCGCGATGACTACCAACGTAATGCTGTCCGTCACCATGTGGTGCCCGAGTTGCTTAAAATTAACCCTTCGCTGATGGATACATTCCAACGCGGCTTGGCCAAAACGCAGGCGTTGCCCTTTTTGATTAAAGCGGGTTTGGCTGCGGCTGGTCAGGAGGGGATTACCGTGGTTGGCTCTGAAATGCGAATTGCCAAGCGTTGGCTGACCGGGCAGCCTGCACCGGTTTCGGTGTTGTATGAACTCATGCGGGGTCATGGATTTACCCTTTCGCAGGTTCAGCAACTGACGGAAGCCAGAGATCATGTGGGTGCCCGTTTTTTGACCCATACCCACGTGGCCGTTGTTGATCGGGATGCGATTCTGGTTGGCCCCCTGTCCGATTCACCGGGCGAGGCTTTGATCGATCAAGGCGAAACCGTTGCACGTCTTGGTTCACAGCAGTTGCATTTTTTTGTAGAACCTCCCGCAGTGGATGCTGACGCTGCTGCGGCTTGCCTCGATTTGGATTGTTTGTCGTTCCCCCTGACCTGGCGCGGATGGCGGGAGGGCGATGTGCTACAGCCGTTTGGCATGACGGGCACGCGCAAAGTCAGCGATATGTTGATTGACGCGAAAGTGCCACGCTCGCATAAGCCCGAAGTCACCGTGTTGGAGTCCGGTGGCCGGGTGGTTTGGCTAGTCGGTCACCGCGTAGCGGAGTGGGCCCGGATAACCCCCAACACCCGCCAGATGTTAAGAGTCCAATGGTCGCGCGAAATGGTCGAATAAGTTTTTTGGTTTGCCGTCCTACCCCTAACTTGGAGCGCTTTTAAGCACTACTTAACTACGGATTCAAACTCTAACACTATGAAAATTACGGTTGTTGGCGCGGGTAATGTAGGCGCTACCTGTGCCGATGTGCTGGCCTACCGCGAGGTGGCCAATGAAATTGTTCTGGTTGATATCAAAGAGGGCTTGGCCGAAGGCAAGGCGCTCGACATCTGGCAAAAGGCGCCCATTGATTTGTATGACAGCCGCACCATCGGCTCGACCAACGACTATGCGAAATCGGCCAACTCGGATGTTGTGGTGATCACCTCGGGGCTGCCGCGCAAGCCGGGCATGAGCCGCGATGATTTGATCGGAACCAATGCCACGATTGTGAAGTCGGTAACCGAAAATGTGGTAAAGCATTCTCCGAACGCCATCATCATTGTGGTTTCCAACCCGCTGGATGTGATGACCTATCAGGCGCACATCACATCTAAACTGCCACGTACCCGCATTATGGGTATGGCCGGCATTCTGGATACGGCCCGGTATCGCGCGTTCCTGGCCGAGGCACTAAACGTATCCCCAAAAGATATTCAGGCGATGATCCTGGGTGGGCACGGTGACACCATGGTGCCACTGCCGCGCTATACCACGGTTTCGGGTATTCCGGTAACCGAGCTGATCGACAAAGACAAGTTGAACGCCATTGTGGAACGTACCAAAGTGGGTGGTGGCGAGTTGGTGAAACTCATGGGCACCTCCGCGTGGTATGCGCCCGGTTCGGCAGCCGCCCAAATGGTCGAATCCATTGTGAAAGATCAACACCGAATTCTGCCGGTATGTATTCAACTGGATGGCGAATACGGTATTAAGAACTGTTACCTCGGTGTTCCGGTTGTGCTGGGCAAAAACGGAGTGGAGAAAGTTATTGAACTGGATTTGAACTCCGATGAAAAAGCTCTGCTGGAAACCAGCCGCAAGCACGTGAAAGAAGTGATGGACGTGCTCGATAAGTTGGGTAAGTAGCCTTGCTGAAAGTGAAAAGAGCCCGCCTGACCGCGGGCTTTTTTATTTGTGGCCGAGGTAGAGAATCTCCCGGTTCTCAATGCCAAATCTCCGGCTTTGGGTTTCGGCAAATCGGCTGGCTTCTGCCTGTAGCCCGCCTCGCAAAATTCGTTCAACATAGTCCCGGCCGAACTTCCTGACATGGTCCGCCTGGCCAAAGGCCTTTTCGCGCTCACGGGCATCCGTGATGGTGAAATCTTCGTACGTGACCGCGGGTACCGGGTGAAAGAACGGAACCTGGAGGATAGCGTACCCGCCCGGCTTTAACACGCGCTGAATCTCGCGCATGGCTTTGATATCATCCTGCACGTGCTCCAGCACATGATTGCATAACACCACGTCAAATTGGTTCTCCGCAAAAGGCATTTCGTGAATATCCATTTTCACCTTCGCCAGGGGAGACTCCAGGTCGGCCGTGATGTATCCCGCGCCATGGCGCTGCTCGAACGGTTTAATAAAACAGTGTTCGGGCGCGATGTGCAGCACCTGCTGGTGTCGTTGAAAAAAATCCGTTTTCTGTTTGAGGTACAGCCAGATTAACCGGTGGCGCTCCAATGACAGGCAGTTCGGACACAGGGCATTGGGCCGGGGGTTGATTCGCCCGTAGGGAAGAAATTTCCGGTAGGTGTGCCCGCACACCGGGCATTCAACGGCATTGCCGCGGTAAAAAAGACCTACGATTTTGAGGCCCATGCCGCTGAAAAGCTGCAAATGCTTACGCGGTACATACCGCACCAGCCACGAAATCAGTTTTTTCATCCGGGCGGCAAAGATACATGCCGTCTGTACAAGGCGCACCAACCCGGCAAAAAGTCTTGCCGTTTAAAACTATTTTAACCTGGCTTCCATCTCAACTTCAAAAGCAGGTAATTGAGGATAATTTGACGGTTTTCCAGTGGTCGAAACCTTACCGACATCACCCATGATGCAAACCGATGCGTTGGTCCTGCAGGCCCGCGGAGGCGACCGCCATGCCCAGGGCAAACTGATGCAGTTGTGGTACAAGCGCATTTACAATTTCGGCTATAAGTTCTTTTTCGACCATGACCTGGCGATGGAGGTTGCGCAAAAGACATTTATCTCCATGCACCGAAATCTGCCGCACCTCCAGGAGGTGGGTCGGTTTAAGTCGTGGTTATACACCATCGCGGTGAACAACTGCCGGGAGGAATTGCGCAGGAAGCAGTCAAGGCGTACGGTGTCGCTGGGCGAAACGCCCGGCAGCGGACCGTTGCGGATCGAAACGCCCCATCGGCACGAAAACCCCGAGCACCAATTGCGCCAGACCGAACTTTCCGACTTGCTGCAGCAATGTTTGCTGGAGCTGAGTGAGGAGCAGCGCACAGTTGTGATTATGAAAGAGTATGAAGGGTTTAAGTTCCGCGAAATAGCGGAGGCGCTCAATATATCGGAGAATACGGCCAAGAGCCGGCTGTACTACGGGTTAGACGGTTTGAAAAAAATATTGGAACAGAAAAATCTTACTAAAGAATCGTTTGGTTATGAAAACTAAACCTGATCAGGAAATGCTGATGGCGTACCTCTATGATGAGTTGACGCTTCAACAACGTGCCGATGTGGAACGTTATCTGGAGGAACATGCTGAGGCGCGAGCCGAGCTGCAGGCGTTACAGAATGTGCGCAACAGGCTTCATGCTGTAGAAGACAAAGAGGTGATTGCGCCTTCCTTCATTTTTCCCGATGAGCAGGCGCGCAAAAGCAGTTTGTGGTGTACGGATTTTATGAAAGTGAGCCTCGGCCTGGCAGCCGGGTTAGCATTGTTTATGGCTACCCTGAGCCTCGTAGGCACACGTGTTTCGTGGTCGGAAGGGGAATTGGTGATTCGTATGGGCGAACCGAAGAGCATCGCTCAACCGGCTGAGTCCTTGACCGCTTCGCATGTTCAGAATATGATCGATCAATCGCTGCAGCAGAACAACGAGGTGTGGAAAACAGAATTGGCTGCGAATCAAGCCAGGCTTGATCAATCGGTTAAGTCCGCGCTGGCGGTCAATTCGTCCCGGATGGATCGTCTGGTGCAGGTAGCCGCCACGGCTTCCGAGGCGCAGGTGCGCCAATTCGCCACCGATTTGCAAGACCGGAACCTGGCTGCGATGAAAGACTACATGAAATTGTCCTCGAACGAGCAGAAGGTGTACATCGAGAACTTACTCATCGATTTTTCCAAGTACCTGCAAGAGCAGCGAAACCAGGACTTAACCATGTTTCAGGCGCGCATGACGGACATCGAGAAAAACACGGGACAGTTTCAGCAGGAGACCGAGCAAATTCTGGCCAGTATAATTTCTTCGGCTAATCCTAAAACTAAATTCACCAGCTATTGATCTAAGCAGTAATAAACATTGACATCATGAAGCACATTGTAAAAGGGTTGGTTGTGGCGGTGATATCGGTATTAGCCGGCTTGCCCGTTTTGGTGCAGGCACAGAAGATTGACGAGGCCCGCATGGAGCGCGATATCGAAGTGGCGGAGAACATTTTCAATACATTGCTGCGGCAAAAGTCCGAGCGCAGATATTTCTTTCCTATGGAAGTTGAGGGAAAATATATGCCTGGTTATGGCGTTACGTTTCGCCTGCCGGGCGAAATGATGGGGGTTTGGGGCGCCTTGGCACCGTTGGATCCCATCGTGGTTCAATATCCGGTCGAGGGGCGTATGTACTCCTATTCCTTCAGCACGGACGAAGAAGAACGGGAAGATGTGGCCGACCGGCTTTCGGAGTTGGAAGCCGAGGCTCGTGAGTTGGAAGAGGAATTGCGCAAGGCCGATCGGGAGGCTAAGCGTGAGATGGAGAATCGGCAACGCGAACTGGAAGAAGAACAGCGAAAGCTTGAATCCGAATTGCGCGAGTCTCGCGGTCGGGCGCGCACGGAAGGCATTCGGGGCTCAGCCCGTGTCGGGCGTGCCGCAGCCGCCCCCAATCGCGACAGTCTGAACCAGATTATGACGAAGAAGCTCGCGGAGGTGGCGAAAGAGTTTTTGGTCGACTACGGTGATCTGATTGGTCAACTTAAACCCGAGGAACGAATTGTCATTACCAATCGGGGTGATGCCGGGGATGTTTGGATTGGCTTTGATCAACCGAAACGATCCTACCTGGTAGTGGAGGCCCTTCGCGGAGATATCAGCCAATACAAGCAAGGAAAACTGTCGCGCGAACGGATGCTCGCGAAGATCAAGGTGGTTAACACGACTACCTCCGATAAGAAAGAACCCGATCTCGAATTGTTTTCCAGCATACTGGAACGCCTGTATCGCCAAGACTTGTCAAAAACCTATTTCACTACGAACGACATATTTTTCGAACGACTCACCGATTTTGGTGTGGTGTACTACATGAGTGTCTATTCTGCGCACGATCGGGGTAACCGCAGGTTTGATATGCCCACGGTCAATCTTGAAAACCTGACGCAGGAAGAGCGTGATCAGAAAGTGAAAGAATTGTACCCGATCTTTGAAAAGGGCATCAAGGAAGACATGTTGGAGTATGGACGTACCCTCAAGAGCTTGAAGGACAATGAGACGCTATCCTTACATGTAAAAATGACGCGGTGCAAGCAGTGCGGACTACCGGCTACCCTGGAGTACTCCGTAAAAGCGGATGTGTTAAGGGATTACAGTTCGGGCAAAATCACCAAGGAGGCCGCCTTGGCGAAGGTAACAGTGAAAAAAGGAATGCCGCAGTAGGTACTATTTAGTAACATTTTAACGTTTATCTGGTAACCTATCGGGGGAGGATTCAGTTTCCAACAACTGGATCCTTTTGCTAAACTTAAACCTATGAATCGAAAACTTGTAATTGGTGGAGTATTGATCGTGCTGGTGGCGGTGGTGGCGTGGGCTACCCGGAGCAGCGAAAACAAAGCCACCGACATTATGGCCACGGTGAAGCGCGGGCAGTTTAAGGTGGAGATTGAGACCACCGGTGAATTGGAAGCCAAGAACTCGGTGAAGATTAAAGGACCTCAGGAGCTGCGCAACTTCGATATCTGGCAGGTTACCATTCAAAACATCATAAATGAGGGAACGGTTGTAAAAAAAGGGGACTGGGTGGCAACCCTGGATCCATCTGAGTTTCAAAAGAAGTTTACCGCCAAGCAGATCGAGCTTGAAAAGGCCAGTTCCAAATACACGCAAACGCAGCTGGACACCACGCTGCAAATGCGCCAATCGCGCGATGAATTAATTAATCTGAAGTACGCAGAGGACGAGAAGCGCATTATTCTGGAGCAATCGAAGTTTGAGCCACCGGCTACCATCAAGCAAGCCGAAATTAACCTCGACAAAGCCAAGCGTGCCTATGAGCAGGCACAAGATAATTACAAAATCAAGAAGAATCAGAATGTGGAAAAGATGCGCGAAGTATCTGCAGAACTCCGCAAAGTGCAGAATGAATTGGAAGCCATGACCAAGGTTCTTCAGTCCTTTGACGTTCACGCACCCGAGGACGGCATGGTGATTTACGAAAAGGGCTGGGACGGTCGGCCCATTAAGGCAGGATCGCAAATCCACATGTGGGACCCTACGGTGGCCACCCTGCCAGACCTTACGGTGATGATGTCGAAGACCTATGTGAATGAAGTAGATGTGCGGAAAGTAAAACCCGGGCAGACGGTGGATGTCGGACTGGATGCTTACCCGGACAAGAAACTTCTGGGAGAAGTGACCAAGGTAGCCAACGTGGGGGAGCAACGCCCCAACTCGGATGCCCGCGTTTTTGAAGTAATGGTGGAGATCAGAGGTAATGATGCGGCTTTACGCCCGTCCATGACGACCAGCAACAAGATACTGGCGGAAAAAATCGACAGTGCGTTATACGTGCCGCTGGAGTCGCTGCACAGCCAGGGCGATAGTCTCACCTATGTTTTTCTGCGCGATGGATCCAAGCAAGAAGTACAACTTGGCCAGTCCAATGCGAATGAAGCCGTGGTGTTGCTGGGTCTGCGGGAGGGCGAGGATGTGTATTTGTCCGTGCCCGAAGGCAAGCAAGACAAGCCCGTGAAGCTGCTGGAGCAGCTGAATGGCAAGCGCAAAAAGAAGGAGTCGGACAGCACGACTAGGACGACTGCTCAAAATCTGAATTAATGCTGGCCCGTGTTCTGGTGAATTTCAGTATCGCGCTGGTGGCGGTGCGCATGAATAAGGTGCGGTCGTTGCTTACCGCACTGGGAATCATTTTTGGTGTTGCCGCGGTTATCGCCATGCTGGCCATTGGTAACGGGGCACAGCAGGAATTGCTGGATCAGATCAAGTTAGTAGGCGTGAACAATATTGTAATCAAGCCCATTGTTGAACAGAAAGAAGAAAAAATCGAAGAGAAGGTTGGGAAAAAAAAGGAGAAGAAAAAGTTCTCTCCCGGCCTGACGCTGCGCGATGTTCGCGCCATTCAGGACTTGTTTCCAGATCTTTCGCAGGTAAGTCCTGAGATTATTCTCGATACTTATGTTATCCGCAATGGCTTTCGCAGGTCAGCCAAGTTGGTGGGCGTGCAACCGGCCTACTTCACTATTTTTAATTTTCAACTGGGCGAAGGACAGGTTTTTTCAGAAGAGCATCTTAAAATAGGTTCTGCGGTGTGCATAATTGGAAGCGGTATTAAAGCAAAGTTTTTTGCTACGGAGAATCCCATTGGCAAAAGTATCAAGGTAGGGCCCCACTGGCTGACGATTATCGGTGTGCTCGATGATCGAACGGTTTCGCAAAACAGTATAAGCAAATTGGGCATCCGCGATTTTAACATGGATATCTATACTCCGTTGCAAACCGTGCTGGTGCGGTACCGCAATCGCGATATGATTACAGCCGAGATGTTGCGCAAAGAGGCGATGAAAAGCAGTGGAAATGTGATCATTATTGGTGGAAACCAACAAGGAGAGAATGAAAACGAGGCCGAAAGCAAGAACTATCATCAACTGGATCGGCTCGTTTTACAAGTAGCGGAAACGGATTTGTTAATGCCCACGGCTGAAGTACTCACGCGAACGTTGTCAAGGCGACATTACGAAGTCGTTGACTTTGAAATTGAGATTCCGGAGTTATTGCTGAAGCAGCAGCAGCGAACAAATGACATCTTTAACTATGTGTTAGGTGCCATTGCCGGAATTTCATTGCTGGTGGGCGGCATTGGCATCATGAACATTATGCTGGCCTCCGTTTTGGAACGGATCAAGGAGATTGGTCTGCGCCTTTCGCTTGGTGCCCGCAAGTCAGACATTGTTCAGCAGTTTTTGTTCGAATCGGTGTTGATTAGTGTGGGTGGCGGTTTGTTGGGCATCTCCTTGGGCATAGCGCTGGCATACTTAGTGTCTTCGGTAGCCAATATTCCCACTATCATCAGCCTTGCCTCGATACTCCTTTCCTTCGGTGTAGCCGCACTTGTGGGGTTGATATTTGGTATTGCCCCCGCGCGCAGGGCCGCAGAACAGGATCCCATTGAATCGCTACGATATGAATAAGCATGTTTTTCTTTTCTGGTGCATCCTGGCCGGCCACCTGGCGGTTGCCCAGCGGAATTTCACCATTCAGGATGTTATCAATCAGGCACTCGCCAAGTCGCCCTTCGCGAAGTTGGCGGAGACGCGAAAAGAAAACAGGTATTGGCAATACCGGAGTTTTAAAACCAATCTGAACCCCCAGCTGAGGCTGTCGGGTGGCATACCCGCCTACAGCCAGAGTTTCATTCCGGTGCGGCAACCCGATGGTAGTATTCTTTTTCAATCCATTGATCAAACCAACGCTTCCGCCAATCTGGGGCTTGAGCAACCCTTGCCGTGGACAGGCGGTCAGATCTCGGCAAACACCAACTACAATTACTTCCAGGATCTTCAGCAAAACACCAATCTGTGGAATGCTACACTTCTCAACATCCAGTTAAATCAGCCGTTGTTTGGCTTTAATCCGCTGAAGTGGCAACGCGCCATTGAGCCGATCCGGTACGAGGAATCGAAGCGGGAGTTTGTTGAGGAAATTGAGGCGATATCACAAGAAGCTACTGACCGCTTTTTTCTGGTGATTGACGCACAGATTCGGGAACAGATCGCCTCCTTCAATCTGGCAAATAATGATACGATTTATAAGATCGAACAAGGACGGTATAACATTGGCACTACCTCGCTGGATAAACTTCTGCAAGTGGAGTTGCAATTGTTGCGTTCGCGTCAAAACCTGGCCCAGGCCCGGCTCGATGCGGAAAATGCCAAACTTAATCTCCGCATCTACCTGGGGCTTAATGACAATGAAGAGTTCACGCTTGTACTCCCGGAGGAAATCCCCCAGTTTGTGATTGACGCTGAAACGGCCATGCAGTATGCCCGTCAGAACCGGGCGCAGTTTCTGGCGTTTGAGCGAAGGCGAAAAGAAGCACAACGCGACCTGGCCGAAACAAAAGGACGTAGGTTTAGTACTACTCTTACCGCTTCGTTTGGCTTGAATAACTCAGCCCCCGTGATCAGCGATGTGTATACCGACCCGCTACGCCAACAGCAGGTTAACGTTACGTTTAGCGTGCCGGTGATTGACTGGGGCCGCAATAAGGCCATGATGCGCACGGCCATTGCCAACAAAAAGCTCAACGACTATATCATTACGCAGGACGAAGTCAATTTTGATCAAGAGATTATGACCCAGGTGCGGCAGTTTGAGTTGCTGCGTCTGCAAATTGAAATCACCCGTAAATCGGACCAGGTGGCGCAGGAGCGCTATGCCGTGGCACAAAACCGATACCTGATTGGCAAGATTGACATTACCAACCTCAACATCGCCCTCACCGAAAAAGATGATGCCAAGCGCAGCTATCTCGCGGCTCTGCGCTCTTTCTGGACTTCCTACTATAATCTGAGGCGACTGACATTGTATGATTTTGTCGACAAGCGTCTGCTTTACACGCCCGAGAGTTAGATACCGGTGTAGGTAAACGGAGTAATCCGCAGCAGTTCTTCTTTTACCACTTCCGGGACGTCAAGAGATCGAATAAAACCCGTGATGGCCGCCTGGTCAATCTTGGTGTTGGTTCGCGTTAACGCTTTCAGTGCTTCATACGGATTCGGGTAGCCTTCTCTTCGCAACACAGTTTGAATGGCTTCGGCCACCACGGCCCAATTATTTTCCAGATCGCGTTCAATGGCTTGTTGATGGAGCTCCAGTTTTTCCATACCCTTCTTCACCGATTGAATGGCCAACCAACTGTGAGCAAAGGGCACGCCCAGGTTTCGCAATACCGTTGAATCGGTAAGGTCCCGTTGCAGGCGGCTGATCGGTAGTTTGGCCGATAGGTGTTCGAACAGGGCATTGGCAATGCCCAAATTACCCTCGGCATTTTCAAAGTCAATGGGATTCACTTTGTGCGGCATGGCCGAGGAGCCAACCTCGCCCGCTTTAATTTTTTGCTTGAAATAGTCGAGCGAAACGTATTGCCAGACATCCCGGCAAAAGTCGATGAGAATAGTGTTGATTCGCTTGCAGGCATCGAGTTGTGCCGCCAGGTTATCGTAATGTTCAATTTGTGTAGTCGGATGGCTGCGGCTCAGCCCCAAATTCTTGGCGACAAAGGCATCGCCAAATGATTTCCAATCCACGGCCGGGTACGCCACGCTGTGAGCGTTGAAATTGCCGGTAGCCCCACCAAATTTGGCGCTGTGGGGAATGGCTTTGAGCTGAGCGAGTTGAATTTGCAGACGGGTTCGGAATACATCCACTTCTTTACCGAGCCGCGTGGGGGAGGCCGGTTGCCCGTGCGTACGCGCTAACATTGGCACGTCCTTCCATAGATTCGCCCGGGTGGCCAGTTGGTGTATCAATGCCTCGAGTTCAGGCCAGTACTGTTGTTCCAGGAACTCTTTCAGGGAAAGCGGAATTGCCGTATTGTTGACGTCTTGGGAGGTTAGCCCAAAATGAATGAACTCTTTATAGCTACTCCATCCTTCGCGCTCGAAGAGGTTTTTCAGGTAGTATTCAACCGCTTTGACATCATGATTGGTTGTCTTTTCAATCTGCTTGATCTCGAGGGCGTCCGCCTCAGTAAACGACTCATAGGCCTTTCGGAGTACACTGAATTTTTCCCGTGGGAACGTGGCAAGGGAGGCCAACGGTAATTCGCATAACGCGATGAAATATTCTACCTCTACGCGTGTCCGGTACTTCATCAAAGCAAATTCGGAGAAGTAAGGCGCAAGCTTTTCGGTGGTCGTGTGGTAGCGACCGTCAATTGGGGACAGCGCCTGGAGCGGGGAAAGGGTATTCATCCGGCTTATAAACCGTAAAAGTAATTCTTTAACCCTTCCTTAACAATTACCGTTACTGTAGGATTAATTCAAACCTGTTAGTTTTGCGCCCTTCTTGATGAAGTTCTTCATTTTCTCTTCGGTTCTGTTACTACTTGTGGCGCTGCGGGCAGATGCACAAAACAAGCCAGGCACTGAATTGCGCATACGAAAGACCACGGATGCCATCAAACTGGATGGTGTTTTGGACGAGCCGGCCTGGAAAGCGGCCCAGGTGGCTACCGATTTCTTTATGAACTTTCCGTATGATACAGCGCTGGCACCCTTTCAAACAGAGGCTCGGCTCACGTTTGATGAGCATAATCTATATGTCTCCTACGTTTGCTATGATGATGACTCGCGTGACCTTATGCAATCGCTCAGGCGCGACTTTGATTTTGATGGCACAGACAATATCGGGATCCACCTGGGGCCCTACAACGACCGCATCAATGGTTTCTATTTTCAGGTAACGCCCTTTGGCGTGCAGGCCGAGGGCCTTATTTCAGCCGGTGGTTCTGATGATGGCGCCTACAGCGACACCTGGGATAACAAGTGGTACTCGCACGTCACGCGCGAAAAAGACAAATGGATTGCCGAATTGGCGATCCCGTTCAAAAGCTTCCGCTATAAGAATGAGTTGACAACCTGGAACGTTACGTTTTTGCGGTGGGACCGCAAGCGGAATCTGGTCTCCAGTTGGGTGGCAACCCCAATCCAGTTTACACCGGCCTCATTTGCCTACTCCGGTAATCTCATCTGGGAGGAACCGCCCCCGCATCACACCACCAACATCTCCATAATTCCTTATGTGGCTGGTGGCCTGTCGGCTGATAAGCAAACCGAGCCGACTACGAATGACGGCAATCTGCAGGCAGGGTTTGATGCTAAAGTGGCGGTAACGCCTTCGCTGAATCTCGATCTCACGTTCAATCCGGATTTTTCTCAGGTTGAGGTCGATCGCCAAGTGATCAACCTCACGCGTTTCGAGTTTCAGTTTCCGGAGCGCAGGCAGTTTTTTTTGGAAAATAGTGACCTATTTGACTTCGTGGGCTTCCCCGAAGTCCGGCCTTTTTTCTCCAGGCGCATTGGTTTGGCGCGCGATACGTCCGATGTTATCCAGCTAATTCCCATTTTGTATGGCGCGCGTTTGAGTGGCTCACTCTCCAAAGACTGGCGTGTTAGTGTGCTCAATATGCAAACCCGCGAAAAGCAGGCTATGGGGCTTCCGGCTCAGAATTTTTCAATGGCGGCCATCCAGCGTAATTTTTGGAAACAATCCAACATTCAAATTTCCCTGGTGAATAAACAATCGCTGGGCATTAACGAGGCCGATTCGCTGAAGTACTTCAATTCCGAATTGTGGCGCGATAAAGTCGTTAATGGCGACACCATTGCCAGCTTGAATAAGTACAACCGCGTGTTAACGGTTGACCTGGAAACCCGGAACCCCGATAACAGCTGGTATGCCAGTTTATACGCGAGCAAATCATTTGATGATTTTAATTCTACGGATAACATGACCGGGGGCGGTTTTGTGCAGCACACCAAGCGCAACTATCAGGTGTTTTTCGGCCACACCTTTATTCAGAAAAATTACAATGCCGAAACCGGGTTCGTTCCCTCGTTGCGCGTTTACCCCGGTTTAGCCAATTCTTTTGTTAGTGCCAACGCCACTTTTTTTCCTAAGAGCAACGTGCTGGCGAATATGGGCCCCGCGGCTGAATTGAGCATCCGGACGATTCCCGGAGGAACCGTAACGGATCGTGCGGCCAGTGTTGGCTATAATTTTAATTTCCTGAACACGTCAAGCCTAAGCTTGTCGTACGATTATACCTATCAATTTCTCACCAATTCATTCAATCCGATCGACCGAAACAAGTACACTTCGTATAACCCTGGCGAAGAATATGACTGGCGCACATTCTCCATAGGCTACGAGTCGGATCAACGACCTTTGTTTCGCTATTCGGTTGAGGTAAACTCCGGGGGATTCTATAACGGTACGAATTTGAATATCAATGGCGAACTCAGCTACCGATACCAACCCTATGGCAGCTTTTCCATCACTTTCGATTACAACGACCTGAAGTTGCCGGAAAACTACGGCACGGAAAAACTCTTCCTCGTGGGCCCAAGACTTGACCTGACCTTTACCGACAAGATTTTCCTCACCACGTTTGCGCAGTACAATAACCTGGCCGAGAACGTGAATTTAAACGCCCGTTTCCAGTGGCGCTATAAGCCGGCCTCGGATTTTTTCATTGTGTACACCGAAAACTATTTTTCGGATACCTTCCGAAGCAAAAACCGGGCGCTGGTGTTCAAGTTTACGTATTGGTTAAATCTCTAACGGCACAGCTGAACAATTTCCACCTCATGGTGTTGTTTGATTTAGGATTGGTTAATTTTGCCGACCTAAAAAACCCTGTGGTACATGGCGTTTGGATTGTTTCGCAAAGCGGATAAGAAGGCAGAAGAGCAGGCGCACAGCGGCCCTCACTACTACGACTTAAAGGTCAAGCAGATCGTCCGGGAAACACGGGATGCCATCAGCATCGTTTTTGACCAGCCCGAGAAAAAAATTTCGTACAAAGCAGGTCAGTTCCTCACCCTCATCCTGCCCATCAACGGCAAAGAGGTTCGCAGAGCGTATTCCCTTTGCTCATCCCCCGCAGTGGATGACGATCTGGCTGTTTCCGTAAAGCGGGTAGAAAAAGGCCTGATGTCGAACTGGCTGGCGGATAACCTGAAAGCAGGTGACCGGGTGAAAGTATTGGAGCCTATGGGGCAGTTCACCACCGAGTACCACTCCGGCAATAAAAGGCATCTGGTGATGTTTGCCGGTGGATCGGGAATTACCCCGATGATGAGCATCATCAAAACGACTTTGGCGTTGGAGCCCAACAGCATGTGTTCGCTCATCTACTGTAACCGCGATATTGATAGCATCATTTTCAAAGATCAACTGGATAAACTCCAAACGGTTGACCAGGGGCGGCTGCATGTTATTCATATTCTCGACAATGCACCCATGAACTGGCAGGGGTACTCCGGACTCTTGAACCATGATATGCTCACGCGGTTGTTTGAGCGCATTCCGGATTGGGGCCTTGACAAAACTACGTACCTGATGTGCGGCCCGGAAGGCATGATGAAAAACGTGGAGACCCTGCTGGCCGCCCGAAGTATTCCGGAAGCCAAGATTTTTAAAGAGAGCTTTGTGCAGGGGACCATCGACAAGCAGCCCAAAAAGGAACCAGCTGCTAGCGGTAACACCGCCCACGAAGTGAAAATTCTCTACGATGGCCAGGAATACAAATTCCAGGTAGAGCCCGACCGCACAATTCTGGAAACCGCTCTCGATCTGGGCATTGATTTACCCTATTCCTGCCAAAGCGGACTTTGCACGGCCTGCCGCGGTAAAGCACTCAGTGGAAAGGTAAAGCTAGATGAAGAAGAGGGGCTTTCGGCCAGTGAACGAGCGGAAGGATATGTGCTGACCTGCGTTGGCCATCCGGTCACCGATGATGTGGTGATTGAGATCGGTTAATTTCCCTGATGAGACTATTGGCAAGATAGGCCGCTGACCGGTTGCCGTTACGAATTTACGGTGTAGAAACCCGGTGTTTTTGATTTTGGGAAATGTTTTGAACCGTCCACTCGATTCTTTTTTCAAATGGTGATTGACGAGCCGGGCAACCCGGCTTGCTGCAGATTTTGCACGAGAAGTCCAGGCAGCCATCGGAGTGGACATAGAGCTCCAGTGTTTCGCCAAATTCCTCACGCACCCGGCCGGCCAGCCGGTCGATTTCGTTATGGGCTTCGTGCACGTTGAGATACCACGGCACCGTCAGGTGGGCATCCAGGTGCAGCACACTGCCAAACTTGATGATACGGGTGTTATGCAAATCAATCCAGTTTTCTTCCCGGTGCTGGTTGAGGCGGCTCACCATCTTGGCCAGCAACTCGCGGTCCGATTCATCCATAATGCCGGCCAGTGAGCTGCGCAGAATTTTATAGCCTGTAACAAAAATGATCACCCCGAATACGATGGCCACGATGCTGTCAATCCACTGAATGCCGGTAAGGGCGATCAGCACGAGCCCCGCAATGATGCCCACGGTGGACCAGGTATCGGAGACGAGGTGCTTACCGCTGGCAACCAGCGCCAACGAGTTACTTTTCCGGCCGGCCCGCACGCAGACGGATCCCATAATGAAATTCAGAAGAGCGGTAACGCCAATCAAGGCAATGCCAAAGTTAAGTTGGTGCAACGTGCGCGGTACAACCAGGTTGTGAATGGACTCATACAGAATAAAGCCGCTGGCCACGATGATCAGGGTGCCCTCAACTGCAGCGGAGATGAATTCAATTTTCCCATGGCCGTAGGGATGATCGGCATCTCGGGGTTTGGCCGAAAGCGTGAGGCTGTACAAACCAAAAAGTCCGGCCACGACATTCACAATGCTTTCCAGGGCATCCGTCAAAATCGCCACGGATTGGGTGAGCCAGTAGGCGGCTACCTTGCCCACAAACAACACCACAGCCAGGCCAACCACCCATCGCTGCAAGTTTATCTTTTGTCTTTCGAGTGGCATCATTTTTTCGCTCGGTATCGTTTCCAAAACGCAATCAGGGCGACCAGCACCCAAACCGAGTTAATGAAGGTAAATGGATAAATTTTGTTTATGGCTGAATTGATGATCAGTAAGATGCCGCCCGTAAGATTCAACAGTTGGAAACGATACGAGTCGCTGCTGATGCGTTGAAAGCTATTGAGTCCGAAAGCCAAAAGAATTTCGAACGCGCCAATCCAACCGATGATTTCAACCCAGGTCATTTCAGTGAAACACGGACGAGGTACATATCCATGGTGACAAAAAGAAACTTGCCATCGGGGGTTAGCGCGCAGTTCGAGGTTGCCTCGGGCAATTTAATCTTGCCGAGCAACTGGCCGGCAGGGCCAAAGATCCAAACGCCACCGGGTCCCGTTGCAAAAACGTATCCCCGGGAATCAATTTTTAGTCCGTCCGGCAAGCCCTTTTCGGTTGAGGTAAACGAAGTGGCATCAAGAAGAATGATACCGTTTGCCAGCGAATCCCCGGCAACATCATACACGAGCCAGCGCGCTTTGCCGGCATCGCTGTTGGCGATGTACAGTTTCGATTCGTCAGGCGAAAGGGCAATGCCGTTCGGTCGCGTGAGTGAGTCAATCAGTAACTCAACTTTACCTTCGGTGATACGGTACACACCGTTGTGAGGTTGTTCTTTTTGGGGGTCGCTGTCCTGGCCGCCAAGCCCATAGGGTGGGTCAGTAAACCAAATGCGTTGCTGTCGATCGATATGCAAATCGTTCGGGCTGTTGAACTTTTTGTCGTTGTACCGGTTGGCCAACGGTTCAAACAGGGGTTCCGGGTCGTTCAGGGGTGCCTTCATCACAGCTACCTGTCGGTTGCCGTGCTGGCACAGTACCAATTCACCAGCCGGGTTAAGCGCCAGGCCATTCGATCCCGACTCGCCCTTGCGGGTGGTGTCGCCTGTGAATCCCGATGGGGCGAGATAGGGGTTCACTCCGCTTGCTTCGGTCCACTCATAAATGAGATTTTCCGGAACGTCAGAAAGAATCAACTTGTTTTCACCGGGCAGCCAAACCGGCCCCTCGCTCCATTCAAACCCTTCGCCCACGATTTCAATTCGGGCATCAGGCGCCAGCACATCATTCAGGCCAGCATCCAGCACTTCGATGCTTCCGGTGGTCGGGTATTTGGTTTTTGTACTGCAGGCCGTGGCGATCGTCATAACCATCACGGCAGCCGGCAGGATCGATCGCTTCGTTTTCATGGATCAGTAATTTTCAAGGACTCCCTCGCCATATCATAACCAGGTATGGGCATGCGTTATGATCCGCTTTTCAAAGAGTTGGAGTACCTTACATGTTTTCAAATCTATCTTTGGGCTACGTTTGTAAAAATACACGGAAATGACGGAAATAGCAGTATTGTTGGGCCTGGGCGCGGTGTTGTTGGCTCTTCTCTTTACCCTCACCTGGGTAGTTCAACTCCGAAATGGCAATGCGGCTATTGTGGATGTCGTTTGGCCAGCCAGTTTTCCTCTGCTCACCATGCTGTATTTTGTGCTCATTAATGGTTATACGCCCCGACAACTGTTGGTGCTGGGTGTGGTGTGCCTCTGGGGCTTTCGTTTGTCGGGCTATCTATATGCCCGCAATGTGGGTAAACCTGAAGATGCCCGGTATACGGCCCTTCGCCAGCAATGGGGTAGTCGTCATCAGGTTCGAATGCTGGGCTTCTACCTCGTCCAGGCGTTTTTTGCGCTTGTGCTCTCGCTGCCCTTTGTACTCACCATGGTGAATACCACATCTGTTTTGGTTGTGTACGAGTGGCTGGGTTTACTGATTGGTCTGGCTGGTGTAGCAGGGGAGGCGGTGGCCGATGCGCAACTGGCCCGGTTCAAATCGGAAGCTGCCAATCGGGGTAAACTGTGCGAAGTGGGTTTGTGGAATTACTCCCGCCACCCCAACTACTTTTTCGAGTGGCTTACGTGGGTGGGTTTTTCGGTGATGGCGCTCGGCTCCGCCTGGGGATACCTGGGAATCATCAGCCCCATCATCATGTATTATGTGCTCACGCAAGTCACCGGCATCGGGTATACCGAAGCGCATATGCGCCAAACGCGCGGGGCAGATTTTATCCGGTATCAACAAACCACTTCTGCTTTTTTTCCATGGTTTAAAAAGCATGCTGCGTAACGTACCTTTCAAAAAAAATTTGATTCATGGCATTGACTTTACCCGCCCGCCCGGCCCGGCATTTCTTGCCGGAAGAATTTCAGGTGTCGACCTGGGAACAGCTCAAACCCTATTTTGATCAGTTGCAGGAGCGCACGATTGATTCGCGGGCCGCATTGGAGCGCTGGCTGCGCGACCGCAGCGAGTTGGAGTCGGTGTTAAGTGAAGATCTCGGATGGCGTTACATCCGCATGACGTGTTATACCGAAAGTGAAGAACACCGCAAAGCCTACCAGGACTTTATCGAAAACATTCAACCGCAAATGGCTCCGGTGGCCGATCGGCTGAACAAGAAGATGGCCGCTTCACCTTTTTTGAACGAGCTGAGCGATCAGCCCGGCTATGCCATACTGATCCGGAATGTCAAGAAAGACATTGAGCTGTTCCGCGAAGAAAACGTGCCGCTGTTTACGGAAATCAACACCGAGACACAGAAGTATGCCCAGTTGTCCGGGGCCATGACGATTGAATGGAAAGGCCAGGAGCTGACCCTTCAGCAGGCTTCGGTCTTACTGCAGGAGACGGACCGCGCGGTGAGGGAAGAGGTTTATCAAAAAGTGGCTGCCCGCAGGTTGCGCGATAAAGATGAATTGGATTCGCTTTACTCGCGTCTTATTCAACTGCGGCATCGGGTAGCCCTCAATGCCGGTTTCGCCAACTTCCGCGACTACATGTTCAAGGCCTACGGGCGTTTTGATTATACGCCCCAGGATTGCTTTGCGTTTCATGATTCCGTGGCGTCCGAAGTTGTGCCGGTGCTGGAGGAATTGGCGGAGAACCGGAAACATGAGCTGGGCGTAGAGGCCTTGCGCCCGTGGGACAAAGCCGTGGATGTGCGCGGGCGGGCTCCGCTCAAAGCGTTTGCCGGTGGGGCCGACCTCACGGCTAAGTCGATCGAATGTTTCTCGCGCCTGGATCAATTTCTCGGTGAATGCCTGACCATCATGAAGGAGATGGGACATCTCGATCTGGAGTCGCGGAAGGGAAAGGCCCCGGGCGGATATAACTATCCGTTGCCCGAGATTGGCGTGCCCTTTATTTTCATGAATGCTACCTCCACCCTTCGCGACATGACTACCCTCATGCACGAGGGAGGCCATGCCGTGCACAACTTGGTTACCAAAGATTTGCCGCTGGCGGATTTTAAAAATCCTCCGATGGAAGTGGCCGAGTTAGCCTCCATGTCCATGGAACTGATCTCTATGGATCACTGGAATATTTTCTTCCCCAATCCGGATGATCTCGCCCGCGCGCACACGGATCGGATGGAGGATATCATCGAGACTTTACCCTGGGTGGCCACCATCGATAAGTTTCAACATTGGATTTACGAAAACCCCGATCACACAACGGAGCAGCGCAGGCAGCAATGGAACATTGTGTTCCAGCAATTTGCCGACACCGTGACGGACTGGCGAGGATGGGAGCAAGCGCGCGATTACCTGTGGCAAAAGCAACTGCACTTGTACGAAGTTCCCTTCTATTACATCGAATACGGAATGGCCCAATTGGGCGCCATTGCGATCTGGCGCAACTACCGGCAACAGGGCAAGGCGGGCTTGGAAAGTTATTTGCGTGCGCTCAAGTTGGGCAATATGGGCACCATTCCGGAAATCTACCGGGCGGCCGGAATTCGTTTTGATTTCAGCCGTGCGTATATCCGCGAATTGATGCAGTTTGTGCGCGGGGAATTGATAAAGGCCTAACCGCGGCTTTTGTCCAGCAGGGTGCTGAGTTGAACTGCTTCGTGTTTGGTGAGTTTGAGAAAGCGGGTATCCATGCCATTGAGGGCATCATCCAGCTTTTCGAGAAGGGAGAGGCCGGCTTCCGTAATGTTAATGTCGCTGGCCCGTTTGTCGTTGGGGCATTGGTTTTTCGCCACCAGTTTTTTTCCGATCAGCCGGTCCAGCAGGCGTGAGACATCCGAGTTTTTGTCCAGCATGCGGCTTTTGATTTCGGAACCGGAGATGCGCTTGGGGTGCTGCCCACGCAGAATGCGCAGGATATTGTATTGCTGCCCCGTGATTCCATAAGGTTCAAAAAGCTCACGCTGGCGGTTGCCCAGCCAGTTGGCAGTAAAAATCAGATTGAGAACAGCTTTTTGATGGGCGTTCCGAAATCGGGGCTGTTTGATTTCCTCTTCTATCGTCATGGGAAAAAGGGAAGGGGCTACTCAGCCCGAAAGCATGAGGCGCCCCTTCCGGTAATGGTTATGAATTAAGCGGCTTTGTTCAATTCAATTTTGCAGATGATATCCACTTCATCACCCACTACTGCGCTGCCGTCCTGCAGTTTGTTGGCCCACTTCACGCCATAATCCTGGCGGTTGATTTTTCCGGTCAGTTTAAAACCGGCTTTTACACCGCGGCCGGTATCCAACGTGCCACCGTAGGTAACATCGAACGCTACTTCTTTGGTAACACCTTTCATGTTAAACTGACCCTTCAACTGATACTTGCCACCAGCTTTCACCAGTTTGCCTTTGAATGTGATTTCCGGGAATTTTTCGGCATCAAAGAACTCGGCAGACTTCAGGTGACCATCACGCTTCTCATTGTCCGTGTTGATTGAAGCTACCTTGGCGGTGAATTGAACCTCAGCACCATCGAAGTCGGCATTCTTGCTCACCACGGTGATGGCGAAGTCTTTAAAATTTCCGGCTGTCTCTGACACTACCATGTGTGAAACACTGAAGCCGATGCTTGAGTGTGACTGATCCAGGTTCCAGGTGGTTTGCGCATAAGCTGCTACCGCAGCTACCAGGGCGACAAACAGAGTTGCTGTTTTTTTCATTGTGTTAACGGGTTTGTTCGTTTTTGTTGCGCAAGTATAACACCAATCTCAAAATAGATGTTTAAACATATATTTTTATTGCCTTAATGATCTGATTATCAAGCAATAAAAATTTCAGAGATTTAACCAGTAGGTCACTTTGGCCACGATGGCACGCGCCCGCGGCCGGCCCACCCGAAACACGGTGCCTTCTTCAAATGATTCGGCAAAGTAGTTGTCGGTATAGACCAGGAAAAAGTCGGAAACGGGTTTGAACCGCCACTGCAGCCGCGAGTTAATGTTGAGGTTGCTGATCTGGCTGTTGAACTGAACGAAGGTGGTCCAGAATACACTCTTGCTGAAGGTAAGATCGATACGCGGGCCGATGAGGAAGAGATCAGCGCTATTGTACGGCTCAGGTAACCGGATACGGTTATAGGTGAACGCCAGCGAGGCGAAGCCTTTGGGCTGATACCGGTAGGTGACGGTACCGCTCAGGTTGAGACGCGTTCCGTTGAAATACTCGCCCGAGCGTGTGCTCAGGTTGAAAAAGAATTTCTTTCGCGCATCGCTGTTGTAATTCGCCACAATCAGTTTGGGATTGTAGTCGGTGCCGGCCGATAGTTTTAGTCCGCCTGTCCCGCTGGGGTCAAACGAACTGAAAAGATAGGTGTATTCTTTTCGAAAGCGGATGTTAAAATTCGCGGTGCTGCGCCAACGTATCCGATACATCAGGTTGATGTCGTAGTCCAGCACGCCAATGCCGAACGTTGAGTTCAATGCTTGCGCAATCCGATCCGTTGCCTCGATTGGCAAACTGTTGAAAATCAGGTCAAAGTCGAAGCCCGGACCGTGGCTTTGAACTTTTCCGGATGACGGATAGAAATTCCGCCATGTGGTGTGGGAGATTTGCCGGATGTCGCGCCTGCGAACGAACCCCACTTCCGGATCATAGTTCGCCCCCACGTTCCGGGCAAAAAGATCTACGTTCCACTCGGGCGTGCTGTAATTGATAAAGCCGCCAAAGGCGAAAGCCGAGTCGAGGTTGTTCTCATCAAAACTATGATGATAAAACACCTTGCCGTTCCACCGGTTGTCGGCCGTAGCCAGGTTAAAGTCAGCCCCCGCCACACGGCTGTATTTCAACGGGCTCATGGTAAAATCACCTCCAACGGAATCCTGAAATGCCTGCTTGTTCACAAAAATGAACCCCACGTTGGAGCGCGTCAAAACTTTCTGCTGAACGGTGGCCACCGTGTAGTTGGTGCTGGGCAGCCCGATGCTGGCGTCTTCACCGGCTTGCATCGTTAGAAAGCCCACCCGGGTGTTGTTGTTGATCTTGCCGCTGAGGCGCGCTCCCCCATAAATTGTGTTCTGAATATTCTGTCCGATGGACTCATCGCGCACTACCCCGATTCTGCGGGAAAAGAAGGGCCGCGTTCCATCCACGCCAAATCCGGCAAACAGGTCCGCATTTTCCAGGAAGAACTGCCTTCGTTCCGGGAAAAAGATTTCAAAGCGGTCGAGGTTGGTCACCTGCTCGTCAACTTCCACTTGTGAGAAATCCGGGTTGACGGTCAGATCTAAATTCAAAGCGGGCCCGATAGCTACCTTCGCATCGCCACCTACCTGCAGGTTGGTGTTGGCCGGTGTACCTTTTTCAAAATTCTTGTCGTAGCCGGTTGCCACATAGGGAATAAGCGAAACGTTTTGCCCCGGATTGCGAAGCGGCTTATCCCAGATCAACTCCCGGTTAAACGCCATGTTCACGATGTCAAAATTCCGCGGTATGGGCGACCAGGTCGAGCGCTCCGCGTTATGGCTGTCGATGATGTAAAAGTTGACGAACCAGCTGTCTAGGTTGTCTTTGAAGCGGATCGTCTTAAACGGAATAGCCATCTCCGCGATCCAGTGGTCGCCTTCAATTCGGGTTTCGGAATACCACTTGTTATCCCAGTTGAGCGAAAAATCATTTTGCCCTACGCCTCCACCATTCGCAATCAAGCCCTCGCGTTGTACACCAAACGGATTCACACCAAACAAAAAGGCATTCGTGCGATCTTTAAACGTATCCAAAACAATTGAAATACCGTCATTGGCTTCACCCCGGAAATCCCTGCGCAGCGAGGGCGTCACATAATCGCGGTCGGCCGTGCTGCGGATAATGGCGGCCACGTAAATGTTATCATCATCATAGGTCAGGCGCACTTCCGTTTTGACGATGGACAGGGAAGTGTCGTACGGAAAATACTGTTTGAAATTTTTAGCAGTTTCGGCCGTCTGCCAATCGGGCTCGTCCAAAACCGCATTGAGCGTAATCGTTCCGGTAGCCCGTGCAATCCGTATTCCGGGCAGTTGGGCATTGGCTGCGTGGGTCGCCAGCAGGGCCATCAACACGAAGAGATTACGAACGGAGCGCATTTGAACCCACAAGTTTACGGCACCGCAGACCATCGGTAAAGTTTTTTTGATGAGCGGAGCGGGTTCAGTCCAGGTAGTATGCGGCCGTTAGTTGGCGGTACGCCTCCGAGCGTGTGCCGTCCGTGTTCAGCATGACCAGTTCGGTCGTGGTCACTGGCACGGCTTGCCGCCCAAGCTGCAACAGGCTTCGTTTGGCAGGCTGCCCCGGCTTTATCACCACGCGGCATTGGGCCTGCATATACAACTGGTTTGCTTCGGCTGCTGTTAATAATTCTATAGCCGAATCTTCCGGCAGAATCAAACTGACTCGCCCGTGCGGGGACAACAGCCGGTGGCAGGCTGTCATCAATTCCGGCAAGGTTAACGTAATAGCATGGCGGGCCAGAGTCCGTTCAGCCGATGGCGGCTTAAGGCTGTTTCTAAAGTACGGTGGGTTAGACACAATCAGGTCGTAGACCGTTGAGGGTGAAAAGGCTTGTATGGTGCTGTGATGCACCACCACGAGGGGGGCCCACGGTGACTGGGTGGCATTATAGTTCGCCTCGAAACAACTGGCGGCATCGTTATCAATAGCGTCTACCTGCGCGTGCAATGCGCGTTGGGCCAGCATGAGGGCTACCACGCCACATCCGGTGCCCACATCCAGAATCCGAGTGGCGCCTTCCACGTTTGTCCATGCACCGAGCAAAACAGCATCAGTGCCCACCTTCATGGGCGCATGGTCATCGTGAACGAAAAATTGTTTAAACCGGAAATGCCCCACGGTCAGTTTGCCGGCAGCGCGGCCATCACACGCGAAACAAACGCGTTCATGTCGAGGTCTGCCTTTTGCGAAAGGCCAAGGCGAACCACTACCAGGTTCTTCGAGGGTATTACGAATACAAACTGACCTTCGAATCCTTCGGCCTGAAAGGAGTCAACCGGCACATCCGGATAGGTGCGGTTGGCGGGATTGGCGGGTGCTCCGGCATTCAGCCACCATTGCGCGCCATACTCGCCTCGGGGAGCAGCCGGGGACGGTGTGGCCGAGTACTTCACCCACCCTTCGGGCAAAAGACGTTCGCCATGGACAACACCATCGTGCAGATACAACAAGCCGAAGCGCGCCCAGTCGCGGGCGGTGGCCCATGAATAGGATGAACTCACATATGTGCCGCTGGCATCGGGCTCCAACACGAAACTTTGCGCCCCGATTTTTTCCAGCAACTCGCGGTAGTAAAAGCGATAGTAGTCTTCATCGCCAACCGCTTGCCGAACGATTCGGGCTAAAATATTACTGGTACCGCTCGAATATTCGAACACGGTGTTGGGTTTACTTTCCAGCGGGCGGGCGGCCGCGTACGCGGCCATGTTGGCTTTCTTAAACAGCATGTTGGTGGCTCCGCTGGGTCCGCTGTACACTTCTTCCCACTTCAAACCGCTGCTGGCCTGCAACAGGTGTTCCAGTGTAATATTTTTTCGTTCGTCCTGCTGCCACTCCGGTACGGGTGCCGGCTCGTTCACGTTCAGCTTTCCCTGTTTCACCAAAACACCTACGGCCGCACTGTTGACGCTCTTGGTCATCGACCAGCCCATGTGCCGCGAGTTCCGGTCAAAGCCGGGGGCATAGCGTTCGGCTACAATCTGATCGCGATACACTACGATTACCGCTCTTGTGTTTATCGGGCGCTCCGGGTCTTTTTCGGTGAAGGCGAAATCGAGGGCTTGGTTCAGCAACTCAGCGTTGACGCCCGTCATCAACGTATCGGTGGTGCGGTCACCCAACGGCCACGGCACCGTATCGGGATTGATCGGGGCAAAAGCGTGAAGCCGGATCGGCTGTTGGCGAACTTCTTCTTCGCTGAGTTCTGCCAGCAACGTGCAGCCCAACCCTTTTCTGAAAATGGCTTTACGTTTGGCCAGGCCAAAAACAGAACCGCTTACGCTGGGGTCGCCCGGGTTAACCGTGAAGCTTCCCAGACTCTGCAGCCCAGCGCCCAGCTCCTGCTTCCTCACATCATCGGCTGTGCGGCCATTTACAAACACGCACGTGCACATGTCTTTCGCGCCAAAGCCGCTGATAATGGGCAGGGCTTGCCATAAATAGCTGATGCCGTACCCGAGTCCAAGAATGACGACCAGCAGTAAGGCTTGCTTTATTCTTTTGATGATCATGGATGGAAAAATTAAATCGAACTGACAGCCGGAACCGATTTCTTCCACTCTTCCAGGCGGTTGTCCATCAGGCCAAACCAAAGCGTAGGAACCAGGGCGAGCAAAATCATGGTGGGGTAACCGAACGGTAGCTGGGGACTTTCTTCGTAGTGGTCAAGCACCTGGTACCGCTTGATGGCGTTGTAATGGTGGTCGGAGTGACGCTGCAGTTGGAACAAAAAGAAATTGCTGACCAGGTGACTGGCGTTCCAGCTGTGCAGCGGGTTTACGCGCTCGTAACGGCCGGGTGAAATTTCCCTGCGCAAAATGCCATAATGCTCCACGTAGTTTACAAGCTCCAACAGCGAAAAGGCCAGCACGCTTTGCACCACCAGGAAAACAGGCAGTGCCCAGACCAGTTTACCGGCCGCCCAGCTGAACGCCAGCGTAAGAGCAGCCACAAACAGCAGTTGCAGTAAAGCATAGCCGATCATCGGGTTGGTGATGGACCACACCGGTAAACCTTTGCGCTCGCGGGCTTCTTTTTCCAGTTTCCACGCGTGCGCCCAACCGATAAAAACGGAGCGGAACCAGAAGCTGTAAAAATTTTCGCCTTGCCGGGCCGTAGCCGGATCTTCCGGTGTGGCCACATAGACGTGATGACCGCGGTTGTGCTCGATATAGAAATGCATGTACTCCACCGTCATTAGCAATGCTTGGCTATAGAACCGTTCGATCCTCGATTTCTTGTGACCGAGTTCGTGCGCCACGGTAATGCCGATGCCGCCCGTGACGAGCGCAAAACTGATGGTGAAGCCGATCCACGCGAGGGGTGTGCTGAGTGTGCCGAACGTAACGACCCAGGCCGCCCAGATGAAAAAGGCAAATTGCACGTACGTCCACAGGTAGGTGACCAGCCGGTAGTAAAACTCCTCGCCCACGATTTTCTTATCGTTCTCCGGCACGTTGGTCGTGTCCAGCCCCGAGAGGTAGTCAATTACCGGAATAAAGAGGAAAACAAAAACCACCGGAAGCCACACGCCCCAGGGGCCGAGGTAATAGCCGGCCACCACCAGGGCGGGAATGATGAAGGCTGAAAAGAAGCCGATTTTTTTAAGACCACTCATGCTACGAAAGGTAGGAAAATTTCAATTGACCACGCGCGGTGTTGCTCAGGCCATTTGCTTTGCCGGCTAGTGGCAGTAGTCAACCGCGGAACGGCCGGCTTGTGAGGCTGCAGGTTGCTTGCCCGGATGAAGCGCTTCGCGGGGAAACACAAAATGTTGTTAATTACTCTTGTCCGACTAAAAATTTGATGGAGAAAATAATCAAGTTTTCTTGAAGGATTCACACACTTTTGTTGAATTTGAAAAAGGAACCCCGGTCAGTTAAACCCAAGACTTAATGCAATGCCTATTTTGGTGTTTACGGGAGGACTGT
>Ga0068876_10000691_pt1 | contig 27293 bp, 23 predicted proteins | sample NOAtaG_6_FD_66442 | JGI IMG/M metagenome (GOLD analysis project Ga0068876, IMG submission 66442) | Freshwater lake microbial communities from Lake Erie, under a cyanobacterial bloom - NOAA_Erie_Diel5S_2200h metaG | ecosystem: Environmental > Aquatic > Freshwater > Lake | place: USA: Ohio, Lake...
TAAATGAAGTTAATAAAACAATTAATTGTAAGAATGATTTTAGTGCTATGATGGAGAAATATGTTTTTATCATGTATAAAATAACAAAGATAAATAAAACATATAAATATAAAAGTAATTTAATGTATTTATTTACACTGTTAAAAAATGATGGTAATATGCGTTTAAAACTGGTAAATGATGAAATTTATGTAAGATCAAATGCAAATATGGAAGACTTTAAGATAGTGATACTATTTAATGATGATTACATACCAAAAAAGTCGGAAGATAATTCTTATGATATACTATTAGATGATTATATGAAAGGTTTTTATAACTTAAGCTTTAATTTAGATAACCCTACAAATTTAACAACATCATACAACAAAAATATTAAAAAGTTAGATTTATATAATAGTAATATTATACCTTTACAAGGGTTAATTGAAACTTCAGATAATTTAAGTAAAACCGATGTTTGTACAAATTCTGTGTAATCTATCAATAGACTTTACAAGTTCTTCTTTTATACCCTCCAATCCAGGTTTATTAACTGGTCTACATATCGACAAACATTGCTCAATAGATGTATTATTATTTAAAAACAAATCTGGATGGTTAAAATTTGTATTAAATACAGAATAATAATCTCTGAATTTAAACGAACCTTGCATTCTGTGAATCGCAACATCTGTTTCTCTTGCTGAAAAGACACCGTAATTAATCCCATAAGAATCACACGTAACTGCACCATGTAATGAAGAAGTAATAATATTATCACAAGAACAAACTTGATCTATAACAGTTTCAATATAATTTCGCGGGTCAATGAGTATAACGTCTTCACTATTAAAAACGTCAAATTTTTCGATAGGATTATCCCTCATGTTAACAATATCTACATAATTAGGAAAAACACCAAGTTTATAACGTCTTCTTCCTCTTCCCGTGACAGGTTTATAAATTCTTTCTAAAATCAACCCACCATCTCCTAATACTGTATTACTTGTATCATTATCGAATTGATTAAGAGTTAATTTACCTCTTACGGCAATAGGATCATTTTGAATATTTATACGATGTGTGTTGTACATCATTCCGGAAGTCCATATATATCCTTTATAATCTAACGGCATCATATGAAGTAGAGAACCAATACCGTACAATTGCGGTGTGTCTTTTTCATATACCGCGTTGATATTAAATTTGTTAAGAATGTATGGAGTTAATATGTCTCCGAAATTTGTATATTTTGAATCAGGAGTAGGAATCCAATAAGCATAAATTGTTTTCATTTTTATATATAAAAAAATATTTCTTTTAAATATAAAGAGAAGTATGATAAATTTGTATCCATATTATGTCACGATTAAAAATTTTATAAGTTATGTAATATATGGACGAAAGCCGGATTTAAAAGAATTAGAATTTGTAATCATAAAGAAAATTCAAGATAATGTTTAAAAATGAATTATTTATATAATTATTATATAAATATATTACACTGTACATGAATATATACAATTCACATATTACTTATTTAAAAAGCAATCATGAATTTTACAATGTCATAGATTCTATTATTGGTGATATGTTTATGGGTAGAGTAAAAATTATAAATAATAAATTAGAAATAAATATACCCAACATAGTATTTCACCTTATAGAAAAATGGTACATTTTATCTGAGCGATTAAAATATTATAACATATGTCCCCTTGTTTTGTATAGAGGTATGAGTAATCTCGATGTATTAGATACTATTATTCAACCTATACCATTTTCTACATGTATTGAATATAACAACGCAACTTTATGGAGTAATAATGGGTTTGTAATGAAAATTAACGTAAAGGCACATGTAGGATATACTTTTACAGGGAATTTAAATGAAGGAAATGAAGTTATTTTACCAGCAGGGTATTTATTTTGTGTAGGGAAGTGTGATAATTACATTGAATATGAATATATAGAGTATTCATTTTCGGAAATGTGTGAAAATTTATAAAATAAAATAAAATATTGTGTTATAATAAAAATGGAAGATGAATATAAAAATAATAACATTTTATTTTTAAAAAAGGATTTAATGCGTGATACGAAAAATATTACAATAATAAAAGCAAAAATGAAAGAAAAAATTAATGAAAAAATTAATGAAAAAATTATAGATCGTAATGTTTTTTGTATGATATACATTTATACCTATGATAAAGGAAATATAGAAATATATGAAGGTTTCTTAAATGAAAAGATAATTGTTGATAATGAAATAAAATTTAAATTTTATTTACGAGATGATATTATTACAATTAATTTAGATAATATTACTATTTTTCGATATGATTTTAATATAGAATCAGTTTATAATCAAAAATTAAATGAAATTGTGGAAAATAAATTTAATGATAAACCTTCTGAAATATTACAAAAATTATGGAATACAAAGGATACTGATGGTGATTATAACTTTAAAGGAAAAAAAGCTCATAGTATTATTTTAAAAAATTCTTGTGATGTCTTTAAGAATAAAATAAATTCCAGCTGTGAGGTGGACCGGTATATTACAAAAAAAGAAGACGGAGAAACTGATAAAGTAATAGAAAATTTTTTATATTATTTATACTTTGGTAAATTACAATCTTTAGAAATTGATTTAGAATACAAATATGAATTTCTAAAGATGTATTCATATTATTTTCCTAATGTGGATAATGATATTGATAATAAATTACTTAATGAGCTACACAAAATATTGAACCACGATGGTAAAAGAAAATCAAAAAGAAAATCAAAAAGAAAATCAAAAAGAAAATCAAAATCAAAAAGAAAATCATTCAAGTCGTAATCTAAAAATTTATTTATTTTTTAAATAAATTTTGTATTTCAAATCAATTTACTAACATCAATTTTTAAGTCAACCATTCCAGTTCCTATCATTGCTTTTTTACCGCAAATAATACTTGCAGAAACACCGTTTGTTTTTTCAATATCTCCAGCGAAACCGGCTCGAACCATATGATCAACAGATTCCTCGAATGATGCTTTACTTAGAGGTCCGCTGTCGTCTTTTCTTAAAGTATACCTAGAAATAGAACATATAGTACCGGTAAATGTCATTTTATCTACAAGTAACTTGACATGACACATATTTATTCCTGTCATGATATTTTCAAACTCACTAATTAAAAATTCTCTAGCTGCCTCAATTCCGAGATTTTCATATATATCCCATATATTATTAGAATGTAAATTATAAACATTTATAAAATCGAGAGCAAGTAATTTTTTGAAATTACATCCATCTGTTTCAACATACCACGAATCATTATCATCTTTTGTATAATAAATGTTTTTAATACCAGGAATACCGAAAATGATCATTTTTTCTAAAATTGGTTGAACTACTTCCTCAATGTATATTATTTCTGAATTTTCTTCGGTTATAAAGAGTAATTGTTTTTCAGTGAATTTAATTTTAGACATGTCAATAAATATGTCAAGTTGACATATGTTAGGAGAAGAGAATACACAGAACAAGTCATCGTAAGAACTTTCAATTATATTAGCAATTTCGTGCATATTAATACGGTATTTAAAGATAATTTTTTTATTGAGTTTGATTGAAATACAATGACTATGTTTAGAAAAATTATCATTGTACAATAATTTGAAATACTCATACCATTTTTCTTCTTTTTTGTCCATGACGATTTCAATACTTTCGGATAAATCTTTCAACGTCAAACATACTAATTTATGTCCTACAGTTTTTCTAATTTCTTGTATGGAAGAATTACCTTTGTCAAAAAATATTTTACAATTAACCATCCGAGGATTTCTAGTTGTATTTAAAAGTTCCTGAAAACGCGGAACTCCTTGTGTAACTGATTGTTCTGATTGACCTGCTCTATGAAAAGTATTAAGAGTATTTTGTGTATTTCTTTCACCTATAGATTGAGCACATAAAATTCCGATACTTTCACCAGGATCAATAATACAATCGTGATATATCATTTCTAACTGTTTTTTTAATTCGGGGATATTTTTGGGGTAGATTTCTTGATGAATTAATTGATTTTTTAGTTTGTTTTTCTGAATATTCATAATAGAAATAGCAGAGACTAAAGGTATATTTTGTTTAGGTTTTATAAAATCAAGTATATTCTCAATCTCAATATCAGTTAGTTTTCTTTTGGACATCATCTAAGTTATATATAATATAAAAATTCTTAAATAAAATCATTTTTATATTAAAAATTAGTAGTATTATTAAAAACACCCTGTGATAAAGGAACGAAATTTTCATCAATCGTTTCTAAACGAGGTTGTTGATAAGAAAATTTGGATTGTCTTTTAGAAATAGATTGTCTTATTTTTCTAGGAGCAGAAGGTTGTGGAGGTGTTTTATAAGAAGATCGTTTTTTAGGTGTTTTATAATTTTGAGAAAGAGGTGAATAAACAAGAGAATCTGAAGGTGAACTTACAATCATAATTTGTTGTGTAGTAGAACGAGGCGGTTTTCTAGGAGGTGATATAAACACTGGTGTTTTACTAAGGGTTGATTTTTTTGACTGTATTGGTGTTCCCTTAGGAGGTGTTTTTGGAGGTTTAGGAGTTCCTCCACCCTTAGGTATTTTTGGAGGTTTAGGAGTTCCTCTAGGAGGTGTTTTTGGAGGTTTAGGAGTTCCTCCACCCTTAGGTATTTTTGGAGGTTTAGGAGTTCCTCTAGGAGGTGTTTTTGGAGGTTTAGGAATTTTAGTTTTTCCACTATTTCCACCACCTCTATTAATATTTTTAGTAGTCTTATGTGATAAACCACGTTGATATTTATATTTATAGTTTTCTTGTTTATTTTTCAAGTACTCTAATTTTTTTTGCCTTTTCTTTTCTTCAATTTTTTTTAGTTTTTTTTGATATTTTACAACATCAAAGTAGTTCATGTATGGATCCCATTCAATATTAAACAATATTTTCTTATTAATATTTTTATTAAGGATTTTTGATCTCATTTTTTTTTATTATAGAAAATTTAAAAAAAAATCTTTTATATTAAAAATCAGTGTTTTTAAAATCTTTACTGTTTAATGGTATAAAATTTTTAGAATATGATTTCTTACTTATAGGTTTCTTACTGACGTAATTCGTAGGTTGTGTTTTTTCAATTTGTGGTTTTATATTTAATGACCATATTTTAATGCGTTTGCTTATGCTTTTAGGTTTAGCATGTTTGCTTGAGCGTTTGCTTTTAGATTTAGGTTTGCTTGAGTTTTTGCGTTTGCTTATGCTTTTACGTTGTTTGCTACGACTTTTACTTTTTCGTCGTTTGCTTGTACTTTTACGTCTTTTGTTGCGTGAATTTTTTTCTTTTCTTTTCAAGTATTCTAATCTTTTTTTCTTTCTCTTTTCTTCTAATTTTTTTAATTTTTTTTGATATTTAATAAACTCAAAGTAATTCATATACGGATCCCATTTAATATTAAATAATATTTTCTTATTAATATTTTTGTTAAGGATTTTTGATCTCATTTTTTTTATTATAGAAAATTTAAAAAAATATTTTAGAAATAAAAATGAAAACATTCCATAACAAAATATAAAACATGTTTAAAGACTTAAATTATATAATAAAATAAGATGTTCAAAAATTATAATAATAATAGTTTATCATTAAATGATTATTTGAAGAAAAATAAAGAAGCTTTAGAAGGAGAAAAATTTTGTAATGGTATGTGTTTAAAATATTTACCTGAATCTGAATTTTTTGAAAAAAAAGGTAATTGTAAGAACTGTTACTATCTTTTTCTAAAAGTTAAAAGAATGGTTGAAAATAATCAATTAACATATGAAAAATTTAAACAAGATCCAAGTATGTTTCCAATTGAAAAAACGATTATAGATTCTAAAAGAAAATGTATAACATGTAAAGAAGAAAAAACATTAGAACAATTTGAAGAAACAAGAAAAGAATGTATTAAATGCAGAAGAAATAAACAGAAAATAAATTATCAAGAACAGTTTGAAGAAATTTTACCGACAATTGAAAAAACTAAAGATGATATTAATGCATTAACTCATTTACTTAGAGGTATTTCTGCGGATTTAATTAAGTTAGCAATTGTTCATTATAAAATTTCTATTCCAAGTGAAGAAAGAAAGAAAAATTTTATGATTGTTAAATTAATTAATCATTTTCAATCTTTGTTAAATCCTAAAATATGTTTAGGTGGTTGTGGTTTTGAATTAGAAAATGAATACTCTGTATGTAAAGCATGTAAAGATAAGCCTAAAAATCTAAGGGAACAAAAGAAAGTTGATTTTGAAGAAAACTTAGACTTATATATATCACAATTAGAAGATTTTAATGAGGAAGAATTTGAAAAATTAACAAAGGACAATTGTTGTTTAATAGCTAAAAAATTAAATATACAATTTTATTTGAGCAACAAAAAATATACAATTGTTCAAAAGATTAAAGAATATTTTGAAGATAAAAAGAAAAAAGATATACGAATCAAAGATAATAAAAAAGATTTAACTGGGTATTTAGTATTAAATGGTATTACTATTCAATCAAGGGAAGATGGTATGATAAATGCAACGCAAATGTGTAAAGCTGGTGGTAAAGAATTTTCAAATTGGTATAAATCAAGTAGTACTAAAGAATTAATTGAAACACTTGAAAAACAAGTTATTAATTCCGACCTTCCAAATGGAAGGTCGGAATTAATAGACATAAAAAAAGGTGGAGATTATCAATTACAAGGTTCTTGGATTCACCCTGATTTAGCGGTTCAATTAGCTCAATGGATTTCTCCTAATTTTGCATTACAAGTTAGTAGATGGACAAGGGAATTGCTTCTAACTGGTAATGTAAATTTAGAAAACGAGAGAACTGAACTTGAATTAATGCAAATACAAAAAGATTATAAAGAACTGAAAACTAAATATAGGCAGATGCTTCAAAAGAAAACTTATCATAAGTTTAAAACAGGTCCAGCTTTTTATATAATTAGCGATATAGATTCAAAAAGTGTACGATTTAAACCAGGATTTGATGGTGTAGATATAAATAATCGTTTACAACAGCATAGAACTTCATTACCAGGGTGTAAATTAGAATTTTTAATCTACAGTGATAACGCAAATTTAGTTGAAACATTAGTATTAACATGTTTTGACGAAAAACGATATATACATAATAAAGAATGGCTTTTTGATGTAGATATACAGACTATAATTAGACAGACGAGAACAATTATGAATGTGTCAAATATAAAATATACTGAGGAAGAAGAATTAACAATATATAACGAAGAAATACTTGAAGATTTTTCACAAGTGATATAAAATTTTTAAAAACTTTTGGTTTTAAAAATTAAAAAAGGGAAGTACTTTACTTTCCTAAAACAGAAGCACTGTAATTATCATAAGGATTGTAAGAGCAAGTTCTGGGGTAAACTATTCCAGCTAAGTCATATCCGGCACTTCCAGTAACATCTGAAAATTGCTTGTTAGGTGTGGCAGTTAGTCCCATGACTTCAAAACCTTCCTTAACACCTTCTGGTACTTTGCTATTATGATTATAACTTCCAGCAGAAGTTTGAAGACTAATATATTGCATATATTGAGGGCGTTGAACGTTTTCAACTCCTACACGATCTTCAGCACTATTACATCCTTCCCTCTTTGTCCAAAATGAATTCGGGCAAGCTAGGCGCCCAGCGGCGTCCAGACCATTCCAGACGGGACACACAAGATTTTTTGGGTTTAGGAACCTATCGGACTGAACTCTGCTTGAATAAGCAGTGTCAACTTTACATGTTCTAATTGCACTTTCTAAATTTACTATTCCTGACATTTTTATTAATATCAAGAGAAAAAGTTTTTTTATTTTTATTTTGTTTTTATATATTTTTATAAAAATATATATAAATTTATAGTTATTTAAAAAATAACTAACTTACATTAAAACATGATAAATGAATTAGCAACAATGAAGGATGTCTTTGATTTCATTAATATATTGTATCCTAATTGGATATTATATATTCTTGATGATTATTCCTCGAATTACCCACATTTAAGTTATAATTGGAAATTCTTGAATGAACAACATAATGTCCCATCACAAAAAATAATTTTAATAGACAAATTTGAGAATGATGATCATTTATCTTTTGCCGAAGTTCTGACAAAAACTGGGTGTGTTGTCCGAACTATTTCGGAATTTAGCCCATGTTCTGTGTGTAAAAAAATAGCAGTTCCAACTTTACCTATTCATGAAAAAATACAAAAAGCAGGAAAAGATGTTCCAAAAGTGTGGAGTGACAAATGCAAGAACTGTAATTCCGAATGCAATGGAGATTGTGAATCTTGTGACAAGAATTGTATTTTTTATAAAGATATTTAATGAATATTTATTTTATATTAAAATAAATATGAACTCTGACGAATTATTAAATGCATGGTTTGAAACGAAACAAAAAATCAGTGAATTGGAAAAAAAAGTTGAAAAATATAAATCAATTGCAGAAAAAATAATGGATGAAAATAATATAGATAGTATATCAAATGATAAATATACATTACAAAAGAAAAATTTAAATCGTACTTCTATAGGAAAAAGTGATTTACCTATTGATATATGGAATAAATACTCAAAGGAATCATTTTATAATGCATTTTATATTACGAAAAAAAGATTAATAAAACGTTCAACAAATAAAAAAAGAAAAGAAATTTAAATAATTAATAATAATAAAAAATGTCATCATCAACAGGAATTCAAAAAGGTTTTATAAACCAAAATGTAAAAAATTCTGGTTTATTTGATTATGGATTGTATTATGAAATATTCGATACATATTTTATAGATAATGTGGATTTTTTTAGTACAGCAAAGTATTTGTTTCCACTTGGAACATCTTATGGTTATAGCTCCGACTTAACAAATTTATCGTATGCAACAAACCAAAAATTAGTTCCTAATTTAATATTAAATAATTTTTCTGTACAATGGACTGGATATTTAGTTACTCCAGCAGGTACGAGTGGTACATGGACTTTTTCATTACGTTCAGATGATTCAAGTTATTTTTGGATTGGAAATAATGCTCTAAGCGGTTTTACAACTTCTAATGCCGATATTAATAACGGTAGTTTACACTCCATGAAAACAGTATCAACTACTGTTTCTCTAACAGAATCAACAACATATCCAATTCGTATAGTATTTGGACAAAAACTCGGGAACTTTGATTTAAATTTTACTTTTACAACACCCGATGGAACTGTTAGAAGTAATGGTTCAGGATTTTATTATTGCGGTCAAATAAGTAATGATGATAGACCTATTAATTTTGGTAGTAGTTCTGGACTTACATTACAAGGTGGTTCATCTATATCAATCGGTAATAATTCTGCTAGTTATAATCAAAACTATGGTGCTATTGCTGTTGGATTTAATAGTGGATACTGTGGTCAAGGTTCATATTCTATAGCACTTGGATTTAATGCTGGACAAACAAATCAATCTCAAAATTCTATTGTTTTAAACGCTAATGCAACTGGACCATCCGCATCAAACTCTGGTTTTTATGTAAATCCTGTTCGTTCGGATATAACAACCTCTAATTTTTTAGGATATAATCCTGATACAAAAGAAATAACATATAATATTACATCAAGTGTTACAGGATACACAGGATATACAGGTTATTCTGGATATACAGGATACACTGGATACACTGGATATACAGGATACACTGGATACACAGGAGCACCAGGATTAAATGGTATTTCTGGTGGTATGACATTATTTATGGATAATCCTAGTAATGCGAGTGCACCTGTAACATCAATTATAGATGAATTACCTGATTTAGATCCAGTAACAACTATAACATATAATTTTTCTGGAAGTACTGATTATAGTGCGCATTTAATGGGAACATGGTTAACAAATACAGAATCATTAAGTTCTACAACTATATTGGGAGGTTTGTGGGATTTTAATATATATGCAAGTATATCTTCAACAGATGTTTACACTGATATGTATTTTAAAGGATATTTAGTAGACGCTGATGGTACTAGTAATTCATCTGTGTTATTTGATGGTACTGCGAGTCTTACAAATATTTCAACCGCTACAGTTTCGACATTATACAATGATACAGTATATGTAGTTGCAAATGATTTAGGTGATCTCACAAGAAGAATTAAAATAGAAGCATATATAATTGCATCTTCAGGAAATACAAACGGTGAATCTGTTTCATTTTATTTTAGAGCAGGTAATACATCTCATGTTCATACAACATTAGTTTCTAATTTACATGGATTTACTGGTGCAACTGGATCGACTGGATTTACAGGTTATACAGGATATACGGGTTATACAGGTTTCACAGGTCCTACCGGACTTCCAGGTTCAGCAACAAACACAGGTGCAACTGGAACAACAGGATATACTGGTTTCACTGGATATACAGGGTATACCGGATACACAGGTTTTACAGGTACAACAGGATATACTGGGTTTACTGGATATACAGGTTATACAGGATATACAGGATACACTGGATACACAGGTTATACAGGATTTACAGGGTATACAGGTTTCACAGGACCAACAGGTGCTCCTGGTTTTGCTTCTAATACAGGTGCAACAGGATATACCGGATTCACAGGATATACAGGTACAACAGGGTATACAGGTTTTACAGGATATACAGGATTTACTGGGCCAATAGGACCAACAGGTTCACCTGGAGAATCATCAAATACTGGTGCAACAGGATATACAGGTTATACAGGATATACAGGTTATACGGGACCAATAGGTGCAACTGGAGTAACAGGGTCAGATCAAAGTTTTTCAGTATGGAATTTTGATAGTAGTTTTACAACTGGTTCACCACCACCATTTTCATTTTATGAAGATGTAGCTGGAAATAATGTTACATTATCGATGAGTATTTTTTCAGGAAATGGAAATAATGGACAAACATGGTTAAATATTCTAGCAAATATAAAAAATTATATTGCTCTTACACAAGGTTCTGTAGTACAAATTATAAATGTAAATACAGTAACATTATCTGAACCTATTATAGTTTATGGTACTTTAGAATCAGTATATAATCCTTTTACAAATTCTGTCCCTGTTATGTTTTCATATTTAAATATCGGGCCAACAGGTACTACAGGACCAACAGGACCAACAGGACCAGAAGGGTATTCTACAAATACAGGAGCAACAGGACCTTCTGGTTATACAGGATTTACGGGTTATACCGGTTATACAGGTTATACAGGGTTTACAGGACCGACTGGATATACAGGTTTTACGGGTTATACAGGATTTACAGGTTATACAGGGTTTACAGGTTATACAGGATACACAGGTGAAAAAGGAGACCCAGGAGATCCAGGAACACCAGGAACACCAGGTGATCCAGGAAGTACAGGTTATACAGGTTTTACGGGGTATACAGGTTTCACAGGATATACAGGATTCACAGGGTACACAGGATTCACAGGGTACACAGGATTCACAGGATACACAGGATTTACAGGGTACACAGGATTTACGGGGTACACAGGGTACACAGGATTTACGGGATACACTGGTTTCACAGGGTACACAGGATACAGTGGTGTAACAGGATACACTGGATTTACAGGATATACAGGTTATACTGGATTCACAGGTTACACTGGATATACAGGATATACAGGTTTCACAGGATATACTGGTGTAACGGGATACACAGGATACACAGGATATACAGGATACACAGGATACACTGGATTCACAGGGTACACAGGAACTATAGGACCGACTGGTCCAGCGGGGCAAAATGGTGTAACATCCGGATTAGTTTTATTTTTTGACACAGCAGGAGGTACTGCACCGCAAACTGGATCAATGTTTATATCAGAAATCCCAAATCAACCACAAACAACAATTACATATAATCATACTGTAAATACAGTAGAAAATGATGTTCTTGTAGGAACATTTGTTTCAGACGTTGGATATATTACATCAACACTTATTCTACAAGGAGACTGGGATGTAACACTATACGCTGTAGCAACAGCACCTGCAAGTGGAAATGGCGGAGCATCATATTATGCTAGTTTATACCAAGTTGATTCAGATGGAGTAAGTAATCCAGTTTTAATTTCAGCAGGAACATCAGGTAGTGCTACATCAATCAATGATAGTCAAGGAGTATATCAATATGCATTATATGTTCCTACTACATACTTAACTGATTTAACAAAACGTATTCAAATAAGACTTTATTTAAATTTTAAAACTGGTAATACTGATAATTTAGTTACTTTAGAATTTAGAGATTCTACTATTTCTCATGTGCATACTACACTTTTGTCAAATTTAGCATTTACAGGTCCTACAGGTGCAACAGGTGTAACAGGGTACACAGGGTACACGGGGTACACGGGGTACACAGGGTACACAGGTGCAACAGGACCAACGGGTTCAGGAACAACAGGAGCTACAGGATACACAGGTTTCACAGGACCAACTGGTTCAGGGTCTACAGGTGCAACAGGACCAACTGGTTCAGGGTCTACAGGTTCAACAGGATACACAGGTGCAACAGGACCAACTGGTTCAGGGTCTACAGGTTCAACAGGATACACAGGTGCAACAGGACCAACGGGTTCAGGGTCTACTGGGCCAACAGGTGTAACTGGACCAACTGGAATAAGTATAACAGGACCCACAGGACCTGCGGGTTCAGGTGGTGGAGGAGGTAGTATTACTTCAACAGGAACAAATTATAGTAATTATTTATATTGGGATGATACTGCATTAGCTTGGACGTCTGAAAATGGTGATAGAGTTCATATAGGAACTGATGCTGGTAAATTTTCTCAAATGTCAGGATCCATTTCCATCGGTTTTCAAGCTGGTAGCAACTCACAAGGAACACAATCAATTGCTATTGGATATCAGGCAGGGTGGACAGGACAGGCAGTACAATCAATTGCGATAGGTTTTCAAGCAGGATTTACAGGACAAAGCACAGGAGCAATTGCGATAGGATACGAAGCAGGAGAGTTAAGACAAGGAACGCAATCAGTGGCGATCGGATACCAAGCAGGGACAAATTCTCAGGGAGCACAATCAATTGCGATAGGGTACCAAGCAGGATTTACAGGACAATCGGTTCAGTCGATCGCTATAGGTTTTCAAGCAGGATTTACAGGACAAAGCACAGGCGCAATTGCGATAGGGTATCAAGCAGGACAAACAAGACAAGGTACACAAGCAATTGCAATAGGGTATCAAGCAGGAAATTCAAATCAAGGAACACAATCAATCGCGATAGGATTTCAAGCAGGTAATACATTTCAAGGAGCACAAACGATTGCTATTGGTTATCAGGCAGGACAATCACAAGGAACACAAACAATTGCAATAGGATATCAAGCAGGATTTAATGGACAATCATCACAAGCAATTGGCATAGGTAATCAAGCAGGTGGACAATTACAACAATTAAATTCAATTTCTATAGGATTTCAAGCTGGTAATATGAGTCAAGGAACAAATTCAATAGCAATAGGAACTCAAGCAGGTAATAGGTCTCAGGGTGCAAATGCAATTGCGATAGGAAATCAAGCAGGATTTACTAGACAAAATACAGGAACAATAGCAATTGGTTTTCTAGCTGGTCATATGCTTCAAGGAACAAATTCAGTTGCTATAGGAACTTTTGCTGGTTACACAGGACAAGGGCAATATGCAGTTGCATTAGGATATTGGGCAGGATACACTGTTCAAGGAAATAGTGCAGTTGCTATAGGACTTTTTGCAGGATATATAAGTCAAGGAGAAGAATCAATAGCAATAGGAACTGCAGGTAGAAGTAATTCAAGATTACGATCAATAGCAATTGGTTACCAAGCTGGTGATGAATTTATAGGTACTTTTGCAATTGCTATAGGAAATCAAGCAGGACAAAATACTCAGAATCAAGAATCAATTGCTATAGGAAATCAAGCAGGACAAACTTCCCAAGGAACACAATCTGTTGCTATTGGTTCTCAAGCAGGAAGTATTAGTCAAGGAATAAATGGAATCGCTATCGGAAATCGAGCAGGTGCTAGTAATCAAGGACAAAACGCAATTGCGATTGGAAATCAAGCTGGTAACACAGGACAACAAGCTTTTTCAGTTGCTATTTCATCTCAAGCAGGACAAACAAATCAAGGAAATGTTTGTATTGCTATTGGGTATCTTGCAGGAAGTCTTAACCAAAAATCTTCTGCTATAGGAATAGGACATTACGCTGGAAATACAAATCAAGGTACTAACGGTATAGCGATAGGAAATTTTGCTGCAAGATATAATCAAGGGTCTAGCGCCATATCTATAGGTGATACTGCAGGTAGTAATGATCAAGGATCTAATTCTATAGCAATAGGAAATCAAGCAGGGCGAATAAATCAAACTCAAAGATCTATCGCAATCGGTCAACAAGCTGGTTACTTTATTCAAGGACAAGGAGGAGAAGGAGCTATAGCAATAGGTGATTTTGCAGGATGTACAGGTCAAATTTTTGGAGCTATAGCAATAGGTCAAAATAGCGCTGCTTCAGGACAAGGTGCATATTCTGTAGCTATAGGTTATGAAGCAGCTTATCGTGCTCAAGCATCTTTTGCAATCGCATTAGGATATCAAGCAGGATATACGAATCAAGGAACGGGAGCAATTGCAATAGGATATCAAGCAGCAAAATTTAGTGGTCAAGGTCAGTATGCAGTCGCGATGGGTTATCAAGCAGGATATTCAGGACAATCAGAATATGCTGTAGCAATTGGTTTTCAAGCAGGATACACTGGGCAAAAAATAAATAGTGTTGCTATAGGAAATCAAGCAGGTGCTTCAGCACAAGGAACTAATTGTGTTTCTATAGGACATCAAGCAGGTATGGTTGGTCAAGCACAATTTTCTATAGCTATTGGTGCTTTTGCAGGACAATATACACAAGGAACTATCGGAGATAGATGTATTGCTATTGGTTATTTTGCTGGACAATATTCTCAAGGATTTCAATCAGTTGCTGTTGGTGGTACTGCAGGTAATACTAATCAAGGATATAATTCGGTTGCTGTTGGTAATTCAGCAGGAAATAATAATCAAGGACTAAATTGTATAAGTATTGGCGCTTTGGCAGGTAGTGTATATCAAGCAACCGGAGCAGTTGCAATAGGTGGTACAGCAGGAAAAGATTATCAAGGAACATTTTCGGTTGCTGTAGGTTATGAAGCTGCGCGTTCATACCAAGGACAATATTCTGTAGCAATGGGGTACCAAGCAGGATATACTAATCAAGGAACAGGTTCTATCGCAATAGGAAATCGAGCAGGATTTACTAATCAAGGAACAGGTTCTATTGCAATAGGAATTCAATCAGGTTTTGCAAATCAAGGAACAGGTACGATTGCAATTGGATATCAGGCAGGATATACAGGGCAATTATTACAATCAATTGCAATCGGATTTCAAGCAGGAAATAGTAATCAAGGAACACAGGCAGTTGCTATGGGATTTCAAGCAGGACAAACAAATCAAGGAACATATGGAGTTGCAATCGGATTTCAAGCAGGAAGTAGAAATCAAGGTAATAGTTGTATTGCAATAGGATATCAAGCAGGTCTTTCTGGGCAACAACTTTATTCTGTGGGTATTGGATACTGGGCAGGATCTACAAGTCAAGGTCAATATTGTGTTGCTATAGGATCTGAAGCAGGAGCTACTACTCAAGGTAATCAAGCAATTGCAATAGGAAATGCTGCAGGAAATCAAAGACAGTCAACAGGAGCAATTGCAATAGGTCAATGGGCTGGACAATTTAGTCAAGGAGTTTACGGTATTGGAATTGGTTATCAAGCAGGAAATAATAGACAATCATCAAATAGTATATCAATAGGATTTCAAGCAGGTTCAATTTCTCAAGGACTAAATTCAATTGCTATTGGAAATCTAGCAGGTACTATTTCACAGGGAGCACAATCAATTGCGATCGGACACCAAGCAGGGTGGACAGGACAAGGTGATCAGACAATTGCAATTGGATTTCAAGCAGGATATACTGGACAACGAACAGGGTCAATCGCAATAGGAGCTCAAGCAGGACAATCAAATCAAGGAACACAATCAGTTGCAATAGGATATCAAGCAGGTAGTGTTTCACAAGGTTCATACTCAATTGCTTTAGGTTTACAAGCTGGACAAACAGGACAAGTTGGTTATTCCAATGCAATAGGATTTCAAGCTGGACAAAATAATCAAGGTCTCGCGAGTACAGCAATTGGTGATTCGACAGGGCAATATTCACAAGGACCAAGAGCTGTTGCTATTGGTTCATTTGCAGGAAATTTTCAACAAGAAACTGGAGCTATTGCAATAGGTTGGCAGACTGGGTTGACAAATCAGGGAACATTCTCTCAAGCAATTGGTTATCAAGCAGGATCATTTAGTCAAGGACTTAGCTGTACGGCAATAGGCTATCAAGCAGGACAAACAAATCAAGCAAATGGATGTATAGCAATAGGTAATAATTCAGGAAGTATTTCACAAAAAGTTTCAGCTGTTTGTATTGGTGATGTAGCTGGTTATAATAATCAAGGATCATTTGCAGTAGCTATAGGATACCAAGCAGGTCGTGAAACTCAAAATCAAAAATCAATAGCAATAGGTTCTTTTGCAGGATATAATAATTTAGGGACTTTAACAGTAGCAATTGGAGATAGTGCAGGTTATACACAATCTGCAAGTCAAGTAGAATCTGTATTTATAGGTAGTCAAGCAGGTTCAGTAAATGCTGGTGATTATACTGTTGCTGTTGGTAGTTTTGCAGGACAAGTAGAAAAAAAATTATACAGTATTGCTGTAGGGCATAGAGCTGGAAATACAAATCAAGGAACTAATGCTGTATCAATAGGATATTTAGCAGGTAGTTTTAATCAAGATACAGCTGCAATAGCTATAGGAAGTTTAGCAGGTCAAACAAGTCAACATGCAAATTCAATTATTTTAAATGCAAGTGGTTCGGTATTAAATTCTGCTGCTGCAAGTAAATTTTATGTAAAGCCAATCGATGTAACTACTGATACAACCAATGTATTGGTATATAATACAGGAACATCAGAAATAGCATATAATACGACCAAAACATTTGTAATTAATCACCCAACAGACGAAAGTAAATATTTAGTACATTCATGTGTTGAAGGACCAGATACAGGATTGTTATATAGAGGAAAATCAGAAATTCCAGAAAATCATAGTCAAGTTTGTATTCAAATTCCTCAATATGCTGTGAAGATTGGAAATAATTGGTCTATTCAATTAACCGCAATTGGAAATAATGATAATTCCTCCTTATCATGCAGTGAATTAGATCAATCCGGGCAATTTGTTGTTTATGGTAAGGAAACATCTAAATTTTTCTGGAATGTATATGGACAACGTGAATTATTTGAAGTTGAACCAAGTAAAGATGAATATATATTAGTCGGTAATTCGCCATATTTATCGTTGAAGAAGAAATAATAAAATAAAATAATATTTGTATATAATAAAATGGAAATTGATTTTGATAATGTTATAAATATTACAACTGTGCAAACATTTATAAAATTTAAAATAAATAATATTACTTTAACATTTGGCCAAGATGCTGTTGTAGATGTATTTATGTATGATACAACTGGTTATTTTAGGAATGAAAATATACCAATATCTAATAGTTTATATACATCATGGGCATATGATGAGACTATGATTATAGATTATTGCAAAAATTATATTCAAACAAAATATTCAACCGGACTTTAATTTTTTTTATAAAAAATACAAATTTTTTATAAAAAAATATACACAAAATTTTTTATTTTTTTTTGTTTTACGTTTTACGTTTTACAAGATTTTTTCAGCGATTTTTCCGAGAAATTCTTCGACACCGTCGCTATTTTTCACTGAAATAGAATGTTCTATGTCTCTTTGAGAATAGAGAGGAGGATATTCTTTTTTGTTTCTGACAAAGAGTGTCGGTTTATTGATTTTGTTTTTTCCCGAATTAAAATTCTTGACGCATCGATAAGAAAATCTTGTGGAATCCGACAAATAAACTATGATGTCAGTGTTCGAGATTAATTTTTCAATTCCAGGGAAAAAAACCATACAACCTCCAGCTAATTCAGTGAATACAAAATTAAACGAACCCCTTGTGATAGTTTTGGTAGAATAACTACCAGTGGCGGAGTAAGAAATTGGTCGGTAGTTTTTATTTTTTAATTTTTTCAGAACGGATGATTTTCCGACGCGCGAACTCCCGACCAACAAGACTTTGATATTCTGTTGGATTAGAAAGTCCATAGCAACCGACAAAATATTGTCACAGTCCGCGACATCGTCCTTGAAATCCTTGAAAAACCCAGCAGAAGAAGCATCGTAGCAGAAAACAGAAAATTCGACTAAGTTAAACATTCTAAGAGAACTGAATTTGATTCTAAATTTCGATTCAAAAATTCAATTTTTTTCAGATTTAAAAAATAATTTTTTAATACAAAAATGTTAAAAGTTATTAATAATGAAGAATTTATTACAAACATCGACGAATTTGTTAATGTACCTATAGAAGGTTATGAAAGTTTAAATATATTATCAAATCTTGGATTTTATGAAAGAATAATATCATTATTATCTGAATTAACTAAAATATTTGAATATAAAATTAATTTATTATATGAAGGTGCAAGTCATGGTGGATATGTAGCAATTAAAATAGCAGATAAATATAATAATATAAATTTAATTAATTCTTCAGATATTGAGAATATAAATGCAAATATTAAAAATTATAATATAGGAAATATATTATTCAATACAGATTCTATATTTTATAATCATATAGTATTTTTTGAGAATGATGTAAATATTCGAGAAGAACATTATTATTCACCTATTCTAAACATAAAGTTATCTGTAAAAATAAACGATAAATATAGAGTATATAAACTATCAAATACCGACTTTTTTATACATATACCTGAACATTTATACAATAATTTTTTAAGAGAATTTCATTATTTTATAAAGGAGAATGATGTATTAGATTATGACAATTTAATACATTTCACAATGATTGTAAAAGATGCAGGAGATGATTTTGAAAAAGTACTTTTAGAAAACTTACCAATTATAGATAGATGGACTATATTAGATACAGGAAGTACTGATAATACAATTGCTATAATAAATAAAGTTTTGGTTGGGAAGAAGAAAGGACAATTATACAGAGAACCATTTGTAAATTTCAGGGATACACGTAATCGTTGTTTAGATTTAGCAGGAAAAGAATGTAAATTTGCGATAATGTTAGATGATACATATGTAACTAGAGAAGACTTAAGAACATTTTTAAATGAAATCCGAGGTGATCAATATTCTACATCATTTAGTTTATATGTATCAAGTCATGATATGCAATATACTAGTAATAGAATAACAAAAACTTATATGAATTTGAGATATAAATACAAGATACATGAAATAATTCAACCAGAAAATAATAATAATGTCTTAATTCCTATAAATAAATCATTTATTTACGATTATAGTAATGATTACATGGAAAAACGTACAATGGATAGAAAACAATATGATTTAGACATCTTATTTGAAAGTTATAGAGAAGATCCAAATGATTCAAGATCATTATATTATTTAGGACAAACATATAATCTTATAGAAAAATATGAATTAGCTTATGAATATTTTATGAAGCGTATTGAGCATCATAATGAAGGATTTATACAAGAAAAGATTGATGCATGTTTTGAACTTGCAAGAATATGTAATTTTAAATTAAATAAACCATGGAAAGAATGTGAGAAATTATATATGAGAGCGTATGAGATGGATAAATCACGTCCAGATTCATTATATTATATAGGTATACATTATTATTACGAAAATAACTTTCAAACAGCGTATACATATATGAAAGCCGCTTTTGAGATAGGATATCCATTGAATTCTCAATTTAGTTTAAAGCCAACTTTATCTTTTTATTTTTTGCCTAAAATCTTGACAGAGTTATGTTTTTATATGTCTGATTATGATCTTGGGTTTAGATCATCTAGTTTATTTTTGGAGAAAAATAATGATGATAATAGTACAGAATATTATATAGTAAAATGTTGGTATAAAATATATAGATTACTTAATAGTGAAATAATAAATAATTATAATTCTAATACCACGACAACAAAACCGATATTATGTTTTGTTGTAGATGGTGGATTTGAAAAATGGTCAGGAAAGGATATATTATCAAAAGGTGTTGGTGGGTCAGAGACATTTATAATAGAAATTGCAAAGTATTTACAAGAGAGTGATTATTTCAATGTATTTGTATTTTGTAATTGTGAAACAAATGAAAAATATTTGAATGTTGAGTATAGAAAATTAGAAGAATACAAGACATTTATTACTTTGAATAAAGTTCATACAAGTATTATAAGTAGATATCCTGAATATTTACCAGTTACTTATAATAATGTAGAGAATGTATATTTAATTCTACATGATTTAATTCCAGATGGTGAAATTATGATAGATAATTCAAGATTACACAATGTTTTTTGTTTATCAGATTATCATAGTAATCTTATAAAAAATATGTATCGATCTTTAGAAAACAAAATTACAACATTTGGATATGGAATTGATTATGAATCATTTAATAATTTAAATGGAATTCAAAAGATTAAAAATAAATTTATATATTCTTCATTTCCAAATCGAGGATTATTAAAATTATTGCAACTGTGGCCAAGAATAATTGAAAGATACCCAGATGCTACATTACATATTCATTCTGATGTTAATGGAAAGTGGGTGAATAATGTAGTTCCTCATATTGTTAAAGAAATTAAAAGTTTGCTTGAAATATCTAAAAATATAGTTTATCATGGATGGACTAGTAAAAAAATATTATATGAGAATTGGTTAAGTAGTGATATATGGTTTTATCCAACTAATTTCATAGAGACATTTTGTTTAACGGCAGTTGAGGCAGCTGTTTCAAAAACATTAGTTGTTACAACGAATGTAGGAGCTTTGATTAATACAGTCGGGAATAATGGTATTTTAATTGATGGATATAGAGTTGGTGATGATGAAAATGAATGGGATAATAATGCTCTAGAAACATTATTTAAAATTATGGATGAACCACAATTGAAACAAAAATATATTAATCTAAACTACAATTGGTATAAAAATATTACATGGAGAAGTAGAACATATGAATTACTAGATAAATATTTAATACCTACAATCACGACAACGACAACATCAACGACGACCGAAGAAGAACAACATAAAAATGTTGATACGCGTTTAAATTATAAAAATATGTACAATTGGACGAATGATTTACCAAATAATACAAAAAAGATATTTGACGACGTGCTAAAATATTTTAACTTTAAAAACAATACGACAACAAATTTAACAAATATTCTAGAAATTGGAGTGTATACAGGAACATCGTTAATAAAGATATTAGAAACTGTACCTAATTCTATAGGACATGCAATAGATAAATGGGAAGATTATGAAGAAGATTTCGAGTTGCTTCGAAATATAAAGATAAATAATATTGAAAATATATTTAATGAGAATGTAGTGAAAGCAAATTTGAAAGATAGAATCTTAGTACATAAAGGTGATTCAACAGAAGTATTATTGAATATGAGTAAAGAATTTGATTTAATATATGTGGATGGTAGTCATAAATGTTTAGATTGTTATGCGGATATGATATTATCATTTAATTTACTTAAAAAAGGAGGTATAATGATAGTTGATGATGTGTTATATAGAAAAGGTGATATTATAAATAGTCCATTTGAATCAGTTGAGCATTTTATAAATAAATACAAAAATAATATTATAATAATGAATAATGGTTATAGATTGTTTTTAGAAAAAATATAACTTTCCCAATTCAAAAACTGTTTTGATAAAGCTACAAACATAATTAAACCTAAGACTTCAATAATCGCGTGATATGGAAAAATATGATATTCTAACATTTTATCACAATTTATATTTTCATTCACAAATAATAAAAACAATACTAGTAAACCTATTATAAAAAAAGGTAAACTATTTTGAAATTGAGGATTTAATTTATCGATTGAACCAAATATAATAAAAGCAAATATAGATAAACCGGTTAAAATTGTCCACATTCCTTTAATTTCTGACCAAGTATATAGGTCTATAACAACAATTATAGTAAGAATTATATAAAATAACATTGAATTTACTTTTCCAGACAATTGTTGTATAGACCATAAAGAAGAAAAAGCTATTAAATATCCTAAAATATGTACTACATTTGTTTGTAGATCTTTATTTTCTAGATGAACTATATGAGAAATTGTATGCCAAAGTTCAAATAGTGCATAACAAAATAATAAAAAACTAACCATATTAGTTTTAGCTTTTGTTGATAGATAGAATAAAATTATTGTTGATATAAGATTAATTAAAGCTGATACTGGTTGTTTGACCAGACTATTATTATCTGGAACTTCACATGTATTAAATGGAAACACGTACATTTATTTATAGATATATTTAAAACAAATAATATATTTATAAAACAATGACACAATTTCCAAATGTTAAAGATATAGTTAATTTTGAGCAGATGAATTATGAAAGAATTAATAGTATATTGAGGGTAGATATATATAATCATATGATAAGTAGAAGAAGTGAGAATGAATATTTTGATTTAGATACATTTAATATGAAGAATAATATTAGTATGAAAACATTACATCAAATGATAAAAGAAATCATGAATGAGTTAGAGAAATTGGGATGGAAAACTAAATTATCATTTGGTGATACTGGATTATTTATATATTCTACGGAAGAACAGCCTAAGAGTTGTTGGTAGATAGAATGTATTCTAAAAAACTTTGACATTTGCGTTGTTTATCAGAAGTAAATAATATACCTAACATTTCTACTTCTAGTCTTTTAAAAATAAAGTTTATGAATATGTATACAGTATATAAGAAAAATAATAGAATACCAAATAAAATATCATTAAAGTTACTTTCGGTATGAATTATAAATAACAAAGGTAATAATTTAAGTATTGATACAGATAAAATAAAGAATAATATATTTTCTAGACTTGATTTGTTTTTAATTTTCACTAATATTTGGAAAAAATTGATAATTAATGCAAAACATAGAAAATATTTTGGGTTAAATTTTACGATATTGAAAACGAAAAAAATATACCAAACAATTATCCAATTTGAAAACAAACAATCTGGATAAACAATACAATAATTCATTTTATTATAATAATTTTTTAATTTAATTGATTTTCTTCATCAATTAAATTAATTTATTTATCTAAGAAATAACCATAAAATCAAAACTAATATTATATAAATATAAGGGTTACTCCAACAAATAATACTACTTTTCTTTTTCTTTTTATTTTCATGACATTCAATGTCAACTTCAACAATATCGGAACGAAATGCTAGAGGTATATCAACCTGACAAGAAGTGCATTTTTCATTATCATTCATTTTATATAAATAAAATATTTTATTTAATATAAAGTTTTTATAAATTATATAAAAAAAATGTATGAAAGAATAGTATGGCAGTATTGGGAGAATTCTGATACTTATCCAAACAGTATACCTTATATAGATTTATGTCATGAAACAGTAGATTTGCACCAAACAGACGGTAAAGGTTATAAAGTGATTAGATTGAATGATAAAAATTACCATGAATACATAGATGATATAAATCCATTTATATTTAATCTTAAAGAAAGTGAAAACCAATTGGCTCAAAAAGCAGACTATATAAGAGCTAAATTGTTATATAAACATGGAGGAATTTGGTTAGACTCAGATGCAATAGTATTTAGAGATTTAGATATGATATTTGATAAACTAGAACATTACGAGTTTTATGGATATAAAATAAATTCTCCATGTATATGGGCATTTGCATGTCATAAAAATGCAGAAATAATGAAAAAATGGGTTGATAATAATGATAAAGTATTAAATGAGTCTGAAGGAAAAAATATATTTTATGGAGAATTGGGACATAGGTCTTTTGAGATTTTTATAGATACTCCAAATATATTTTTAGATGATGCAACTAAAGTACAATCAATAGATCATCGATATGCATGGAAATATATGCATTTTACGAATGGTCTAGAGAAATTTATAAATGATGAACAACCATTTTTTATGATGAATAATGCTTTAATATGTGATTATATAAAAAAGTATACAAGAGAAGAATTAAAAAATAGTAATATTTTAATATCTCAATTTCTTATGAAAGCAGGTGTTAAATTTTAAGACTTTTTCTAACTTTCTCTAAGATATATTGTCTGGTTATTGGTATTCCTGTAGCTCCATGTAATAGTATTGCATTTTGAGTTAATAATAATACTTGTTTAGCAATAGGAACTTGTGTAAATTTAGCAGACAATATTTCTTCCATAATCTTATATTTTATATTATCCCATTTTTTTAGATCATTGTTATTAAGAACAACTAACTTTCTATTTTTTCGTGCAATTGATCCATCGTTACTAATACCAATTAGATGACCTGAATTTTTACAGAACCAATAAGCTTTTTCTTTATCAACAAGTTCTATTTTCTTTGACTGAAATGCATGTTCTACTGAATTATATATTTTATTGTCATAAGTAAATTCACTGAAATAAAAATTACTTAGAATTTTTCTCCAATCTTGAATTTTATTTAATTCATTATAAATATCATAATTCACTGCATTTTCATTAACACCTTTTCCAGCAGGTTTATCACATGATTTACTATAATAAAATAATTGATCCATTTATAAATAAAAAACAAAGTATTTTAAAAAAATCATTTTTTTTTATTTATATAAATAAAAAAATGGATTTTCAAGATATTATTATCGCAGTCGTAGTTAGTATTATAGCAATACTTCTTATATCTTCTCAGACAAATATTTTTACAGGTCCCGCAGGTCCTGTTGGTCCTGCTGGTCCTGCTGGTCCTAATTCTATTCCTTTTGTAAATACTAAAGAAGTTTTTACAGGATTAACTTTATGCAATATAGATAATACAGGAAAAATAGTTACAACAACTGGAAACGTTCCTGGTGTAGTAACTACTGACAGTAATGGAGTATCAACATTAACACCGTCAAGTATTCAAAATGGAGGTAATAATGTTACATTAATTGCTATAACAGCAACATTAGATCCAGCTACTTCAAGTTTTAAAACAGGTACGTCATTTGAATTTTTCATAGGTAGAAATGGAGATTTCAGTGTCATGCCTTCAGGAGGTTATAGTTCTTTGTATTTTGAAGGTAATAATGGTTCACCTAAGACATTTTACTATTATCCAGGTAAAAACGGGTTTCCAAATCTTAGTTTGAGGAAAGGAAATACTTTTAATATTAAAGGAGTTCAAACTAATGGAATTTTGAATAACGTTACTATTGGTGTTTCTTATACTGATGTAATTCCTCCATCATCATGGTAAAATTGTTTTCTATTTATTAAAAAAATAAAATTAATTATATAATAAAAAATGTATAATGATATGAATGAAAAATTATCTTTCTATTATGGATTAAGAAATGATTCATTTAAAAATTTATTATGGAACATATTAAAAAAAGGAAAGTTAAAGGAACACTATATTAATTGTTTACTAACTCCAGAAGCTTTAGTAGAATATGATAAAGCATTTACGTCAAGTACTATATCATCCTATGTAGACCCAACATCTGGAAAAATAGAAATTAATAAAATTATCAGTAATAATTATGAAACGTATGAAAAACTAGGTGATGGTATATTTGATAATTTTATTGGTTGGTATGCATTTAGAAGGTTTGGTGAAGTGAATAACTTGGAGCAAGTAAAACTATTACATATTATAAGATCTAAATATGGGTCTAAAAAAGAATTCGCACCAATATCTGAAAGTCTTGGATTTTGGCCTTATATTTCATCATCTGTATACTCAAGAAATCATGAAAAGAAGAAATTATTGGAAGATGTATTTGAAGCATTTTTAGGTGTGACTAGTTTTATTTTGGATAAAAATTTTCGTAATGGTGTAGGATATGCTATATGTTATGATATATTGTCAAGTATATTCGATAATATTAAATTTTCTACAGACTTCAGTGAAATGATTGATTATGTTACAAAACTTAAACAAGTGTTTGATAAAGTTAAAAATGTTAAGATAGAGTATCAAGATAGGAAGATAGGAGATCAAATACATATAATGATATACCAAAGATCACAAAATGGAGAATATAAAGTTATAGGTACTGGTGTGTCTACAAATAAAAAAGACGCAAAACAAAACGCAGCAGAAAATGCATTAATAAATTTAGGTTATTTAAAAAAATAGAAGATATAATTATTTATAAATGTCATCAACACATATAATAATTTTAATAGATGTGTCGTATTCAATGTCAGAACATATTGCAGATTTTGTAAATGCTTTAAATAATTTTGTGGGTAAACTAAAAAATGAGAACAGATATTATAAAATAACAATAGGTCAATTTAGTGCTTATTTAAAATATATTAATGTATTTACTGAATTAGATATGATAAGTAGTTTTAATGTGAATCAATTTAATATATATGGTATGACTGCGTTATATGATGCAATATATGAAACTATTATGAATGTTACAAATAATCTTGTAATGAAAGATATGAATACTCAAATGTATATTATATCTGATGGTGATGATAATGCTTCTAAATATAAAAAGGAAGATGCAGATAAAATTATGAATAATGTTATAAATCAATATAATTGGAAAATTATTCATTGTCATACTGACTTAAGTATATTTAATATTCCTACTATACAATATGATATAAATGATATTTGTGATATCTTCAATAAGATAAAAGTATAAAAATATATTTTAATATATAATTATATATTAAAAATATGAAAGACAATATTCTTTTTACATCTGCAGGTGATAATACTACATTTTATAATTTATGGTGTTCTACAGATAGAGATTATGATATTTTTATATGTTATTATGGTGATTGTAAGACTGACAAGTATGAAGAGTATAGTGATATTTATTTAAAAAGAAAAGGAAGTAAAATGCAGAATTTTTATCATGT
>Ga0068876_10000693_pt1 | contig 27229 bp, 22 predicted proteins | sample NOAtaG_6_FD_66442 | JGI IMG/M metagenome (GOLD analysis project Ga0068876, IMG submission 66442) | Freshwater lake microbial communities from Lake Erie, under a cyanobacterial bloom - NOAA_Erie_Diel5S_2200h metaG | ecosystem: Environmental > Aquatic > Freshwater > Lake | place: USA: Ohio, Lake...
TCGTCGACGTGAAGGAAGCGTGCATGCACCACCGATGCTGCCCGCTCGCGCGCAGCGGGCATCGGGTCCTGCCGGCTCTCGGCGTAGGCGAATACGCTCGTGTCGGAGCCGAGCCAATCGGCCAGCATCACGACTCCGGCGAAGAAGTGCTGGACGGCGGGAACATCGGGGAGGGTGGCTTCTTCCGGCCCCGCCTCGAAGGCGGAGGGGCACCAGGCCCGGCAGAGCCCCACGAGGCGGCGCATGCCGGCCAGCGGGTCGAGACCGAAAGCCGGGCGGAACCACGCGGGGTCGAACCCCGTCGCATCACCCTCGCCGAAGGTCTTCTCGGGGCGCCCATGGTGGCTGATCGAGGCGGTCAGGTAGGCGGTGACTGCGTCTCCGAACGTCGCGATCGGTGCGAGGACCTCCTCGATCTGCGCGTAGATCGGCAGGTTCGAGTTCAGCGCCTTGACGATCGGTTCGACGTGTCCGCCCTGCGGGCGACGATCGGGATGGGGCCGGTTCTGGAAGCTGACCGCGTATTTCCCAAGGTCGTGGAGTGCGGCGAGCACGGTGAGCCGTGCGATGAGCGTCGGGTGCAGGGTGTCCCGCCCTGCCAGGCGGGCCATCCGCCGCCCGAAGCCCGTGTCGCGAAGGAGGGCTTCGCAGCACGCCGCGACGTCCGCGCAGTGAGCTTCGAGCGGATGCCAGGCGACGGCATGTCCCCGTTCGTCTCGCTCGACCTTTCCCCAGAAGTCGTTCGGCTCTCCCCGCATGGCGCCCCCCGCTCTGGGCGGCAGCCTAGCCTCGTCGACGGTCCGAGATCCACCATGGAATGCTCGCTGGCGCACGTGAGGCTCGCGGCACGTGGTAGCGTCGCGGCGATGCGCTGCTCCTCCCTCGTCTCCCGTTCTTGTCTCCTCGCTCTGCTCGCCCTCATCGCGCTCGGTTGCGGCAGCGGTCCGACCGCGAACGACGCTGGCCTCGACGCCGGGGATGGGCTCGTGCCCTGCGAGGAGCTCTGCGCGGCGAACGACGCGGCAGGGTGTTCGACCGGCACCTGCGCGGGCGCGTGCGCGGCGGTCCACGAGAACGCCGCGATGGGTGCGGCGTGCGTCGCCGAGCAGGCGGCGGTCGAGCGCTGCGCGCTCACGCAGTACCGCGACGGGGTCTGCGATCTCGCCGCGTGCGAGGCCGAGTCCGCCGCGCTGAGCACGTGCTGCGCCGAGACGATCGGCCGCGTGGTCTGCCTCGCGGTGCCCTGATCGGCCTCTGCTGGCGGGTCGTCGCGGCGCCGGCCCGAAGGCTGGTAGGCTGGGCGCCATGACGCGCGGACCCTTCGCCTCCATCGTCCTCATCCTCCTCGCCGCGGCGTGCGGCTCGAGCACCGGCCCGGGCGATGCCGCGGGAACGCTCGACGCGGAGCCGGTCTGCCGCACCGAGGCGCCGGTGTGCGTGCGCGGCACCGAGTGCGCGAGCCCTGGCTGTGTCGGCGACGAGATGTGGCAGTGCCCGCTCGGCTTCACGCCGCGCTCCGCGGGCTCGGTGACCTGCGCGCCGAGCTGCCCCGCCGACCTGGCCGCGGCCGAGGGGACGTCCTGCGACGAAGAGGGACGCTCCTGCGGGAGCTGCCCCGATCCGTGCACGTTCTGCAACACCCTGCGCTGCCAGGGCGGCCTGTGGACGCGGCTCGAGGCGCCGCCGCCGCCGGGGCCATGCGTCTCGTTCGCTTGCGGGGATCGGTTCTGCGATGCGGTGACGCAGTACTGCGCGCGGACGCTCAGCGACATCGCCGGAATGCCCGACAGCTACGCGTGCGTGCCGTACCCGCCCGGCTGCATGGCCTGCACCTGCCTGCCGACCTCGGCCTGCGAGGGCGATGCGGCCACCGGGATCACCGTCACGGGCGGCGGAGGCTGAGCGCGTTCTTCCGCGCTGACCGCGAAAATTCCCGCGCCGGTCCGCGTGGGTGTCGTATCTTGCGCGCCCATGCGCGCCGACCCGCTCCCCGAGCTCGACTACGAGGCCTTCGAAGCCGATCTGGCGGCGATCCGCGCCGAGGTGATGGCCTCGCTCGGGCCCGCCGACGTCGAGCATCTCCGCAAGCTCGAGCGGTGGGGGCGGATGAGCGAGGCCCTCGGGTACGGGACGGCGTGGATCGGCCCCAACCCGGTCTCCGCGCTCGCCATCGCGCTCGGCAGCACCGCCCGCTGGGCGATCGTCACGCACCACGTGAGCCACGGCGCGATGGACCGCATCCCCGGCGTGCCCGAGGAGTTCACCAGCCGCGGCTACGCGAAGGGCAAGCGGCGCCTGCTCGACTGGCTCGACTGGATCCACCCCGACGCGTGGCACTACGAGCACAACATCCTGCACCACTACCGCACCAACGAGGCGGCCGACCCGGACCTCGTCGAGCAGAACGTCGAGCGCCTCGAGGGCCTGCCCGAGTCGGTGCGCTGGGCCGCCGCGGCGTTCTTCGCCGCGACGTGGAAGTGGACCTACTACGCGCCGAACACCTGGCAGGTGCTGCGCCGCGCCGCGCGCGACAAGGCCGCCGGGGTGACCGTCGTGCCCGACCGCAGCGCGAACCCGGATCCGCTCCTTCAGGCCTTCGACCCGCGCACCGAGGAGGGCCGCAGCTTCTGGCGCGCGTGCCTCTTGCCCTACGCGCTGACCCGCTTCGTCGCGCTGCCCGCGCTCTACGCGCCGCTCGGGCCCTGGGCGGTCTTCAGCGTGTGGGCGAACTCGGTCGGCGCCGAGGTGATCTCGAACCTGCACTCGTTCGCGGTGATCACCCCGAACCACGCGGGCGACGACATGCACCGCTTCGAGCGCAAGCCCAGCGACCGCGCGGAGTTCTTCGTGCGGCAGGTGCTCTCGAGCGTGAACTTCGAGACCGGCGGCGACGTCCGCGACTTCCTCCACGGCTTTCTCAACTACCAGATCGAGCACCACCTCTGGCCCGACCTGCCGCCCTCGGCCTACCAGCGCATCCAGCCCAAGGTGAAGGCGGTCTGCGAGAAGCACGGCGTGCCCTACGTGCAGGAGCCGCTGCCCCAGCGGCTCAAGCAGCTCCTCGGCGTCATCGTCGGCACGAAGAAGATGCAGACGAGCCGCACCCGCAGCCGCCAGGAGCGGGTCGCCGCGCGCGCGGATCTCGCCGCGACCGGCTGAGCCGCTCCGCCGGCCGACGAACCGGCTACACTCCGGCCTCCATGCGCACCTCCTTCGCCGCCTCCGCCTTGCTTCTCCTCTCGGGCTGTCCCGCTGCGACCTCGGTCGACGCCGGCGCCGACGTCCCCGTGGTCACCGACCGGGACGTGCCGGTCGCCGCCGACGCGGACAGCGCCCCCGACGCGGGCGCGCCCGACGCGCCGGAATTCGATGCGCCCCCGGACGACGCGCCGCTCCTGCCCTCGGTCGATGCCGGCGATCCCTTCGGCGACACCGGCACGCTCGGCGCGCCGGCGTGGGTGGACCTCGACGTGCTCACCGGCGGCGAGACCTGCCCTGCGCTCGTGGCGTGCGGCGGCGACGAGGTCGGCACCTGGGACGTGACCGGCGGCTGCATCGAGCTGCCGCTCGGCGGCATGCTCGCGGTCTGTCCGGGCGCGACGCTCGAGGCGTCGGGGCGCGCGCGTGGCCGCGTCGTCTTCGACGGCACCCTCGCGCGCCGCATCGCGCAGACCGAGGTGGTCGCGACGATCTTCCTGCCCGCGGTGTGCGCGGGGTTCGTCGGCGGCTGCTCCGGCATCGAAGAGCGCATCCGGATGCAGTCGCCGGACGCAGCGTGCGCCGACGACGGCGCGGGCAATTGCGACTGTGCGGTGCGGCAGAGCAGCGTGATCGACGACGGCGACCTCTACACCATCGAGGGCAACGAGATCGTCTCGAGCACCGCCGGCCGCCGCTGGGAGTACTGCGTCGAGGGCACCTCGATGCGCTACCGCGACGTGACGCCGATGGGCGAGCGCGAGCCGGGCATCATCGAGCTCGGCCGGCTGCCCTGAGCGGGCCGGCGTGGCGCGTCCCGACCCCCGGCTCGCCAAGCTGCTGCCGGTCGATCGCTGGCCGAGCGCGGAGGAGGCGCGCGCGGCGCGCTGGTTCACGCCGGTGCGCCTCGGACCCATCGAGGCCAAGGAGCGCACCTGGATCCCCGCGATGGTGCCGTGGCGCGCGAGCGACGACGGTGAGGTCACGCGGCAGGTCGTCGACTGGTACGCGCGCTTCGCCGCCGGCCGGCCGGGCGTCATCGTCATCGAGGCGACCGGGATCCGCGACGTGCCGAGCGGCCCCTTGCTCCGCATCGGCCACGACCGCTTCGTGCCGGGGCTGCGGCGCCTCGTCGAGGCCGTGCGCGAGGCGAGCGGCGGGGCGAGCCGCCTCTTCATCCAGCTCATCGACTTCCTCGCCATCCGGCGCCGCGTCACGCAGGAGAAGTTCGTCGAGCGCTTCTTGGTCATCGACGCGCCGCTCCGCGCGCGCGCGGAGGCCACGGGCCTTCCGGGCGACGAGGGGGCGCTCCGGCCTGCGCTCGCCGCGCTCGAGGCGCCGGCGCTCGAGGCGCTGCTCTCGCCGCGCGAGCGCGAGGCGCTGCGGATGGGCCAGCGCGAGCGGGTCACCGATCTGCACCTGCCGCACGTGCGCGAGCTGCCCCGCACCCTGCCGCCGCTCTTTGCGGCCGCGGCCCGGCGCGCGCGGCAGGCCGGCTTCGACGGCGTCGAACTGCACTGCGCGCACGCCTACACGCTGGCCTCGTTCCTGAGCGCGCTGAACGACCGCGACGACGGCTACGGCGGGCCGCGTGAGCAGCGCGTGCGGCTGCCCCGCGAGGTGCTCGACGCGGTGCGCGCCGAGGTCGGCGGCGACTGGACCGTGGGCCTGCGTTTGCTCGGCGACGACGTCGTCGAGGGCGGCAGCCGGATCGAGGACGCGGCGTACTTCTCGGTCGCGCTCGCGCAGCCGGGGCCGCACGGGCGCGGCGCCGACTTCGTCTCGGTGAGCAAGGGCGGGCGCTTCGAGGACGCGGCGCAGCCGAAGGTCGGCGAGGCAGCCTATCCCTACACCGGGCCGAGCGGGCACGAGTGCATGCCCACGGTGCACATCGATCCGCCCGGGCCCTTCTCGCGCAACGTGCCGCTCGCCGCGGCCATCCGTCAGGCGCTCCGCGCCGCGGGCAGCGAGGTGCCGGTCGTCGCCGCGGGCGGCATCGCGACGCTCGCGCAGGCCGAGGCGATCCTCGCCGCGGGGCACGCCGACATCGTCGCGGCGGCGCGGCAGGCGCTCGCCGATCCCGACTGGTGGGAGAAGCTGCGGCAGGGGCGCGGCGCGGAGATCCGGCGCTGCCTCTTCACGAACTACTGCGAGGCGCTCGATCAGCGGCACAAGGAGGTCACCTGCCAGCGCTGGGACCGCGAGGCGCTGGCCGACGTGCCCGAGGCGCAGCGCGCGCGCGACGGAAAGCGCCGCCTCGTCGCGCCGCCGTGGCGGTGAGGCCCGTCAGGGCTGCGTCGCGTCACCCGCGGGCCGAGGCAGCGCGGCGCGCGCCACGCCGAGGCCGATGAAGCGGCCCTCGCGGCGGTGCCGACCGGCGAGGCGCGCGAGGTGGCCGGGCAGGTGGCGCCAGCCGATCTCGGCGACGGTGCGTGGGTAGGTCGTGGCGCAGTGCTCGAGGAAACCGGCGAGGCTGAAGAACTCCGGCGGAAGGCCCGAGCCCGCGGCGTCCGGCGCCGGGTAGTCGAGGCGCTCGGCGCGGGCGATGTAGCCGTCCTCGCCGAGGAAGAGGCGGTGATAGCCGTCGGGGTCCTGGAGGATGCGGCCGATCCACCGCGCCCGCCGCTGGGCGGTGGGGCTCGAGCGCGCGAGGTGGTCGGTGATCACCGCGCGCAGCCGCGGCAGGCCGCCCGGGTGGGTGTGCAGCAGCTGCAGATCGAAGACCGGCATGCCGAGGTGGTAGGTCGCCAGCAGGTGCGTCGCGATCGACTCGAAGCGCGCGCCGAGCGAGCAGCCCGGGTCGAGGTGATCGCGGCCCACCATCGCGAGGATGATCAGCTGGCGCGCGAGCGGGTGGCCGAAGAGCGTGCGCGTGTAGCGGGACTCGTCGGTCGCCTCCGAGCTGATCACGTAGGGGAACATGACGAGCTCGCCCTGCCGGATCTGGAACGGCGTGGGCACGTGGGTCATCAGGCCCGCGTCGAGGAAGGGTCGCAGGCGCGTCGTGAGGTCCCGGGGCGGCATGCGGGCAGGCCGATTCTACCGGGTCGCGCCGGGCGGTGGATCAGCGGGAGGCGGGCGCGACCGGCGCCGCGTCCGTGGGCCATGGCAGGCGCAGCAGCTCGCTCGCGGTCACGAGGTAGAGGGCGCCTGCCTCGCCCCAGCCCAGCGCGCGGACGGGCGCGCCGGTGCGGAGCGTCCCGAGCAGCTCGCCGTCGGCCGCGTGCACCGCGAGGCCGCGCCGCGTGGGCAGGAGCAGACGGCCGGAGCGGTCGAGGACCGGGGCGGCGCAGGTCGCGTCGCGGGTCCGGACGAGCGGGGTAGCGGCGCCCTCGGGGCTCAGCGCGAGCACGTCGGAGGACGCGCTGCGGATCATCAGCACGCCTCCGTCGGCGGTGGCGGCGAGCGCGCAGGCATCGGCGGGCGCCGTGGGGATCGGCACGGGCGCGGCGCCGGGAGGCAGTCGAACGAGGCGCGTGCCGGCCGCGTGCTCGACGAGGCTCCACACCGCACCGTCGGTCCCGATCACGAGCGCGCTGGGCACCGCGCCCGCGAGGGCGTCGCGATCGGCGAGCACGGTGCGCGCGAGGTTTCGCTCGGTGCGCACGATGCGGCCCCGGCCGCGCTCGCTCCACACGAGGCGGCCCTCGGCGTCGCGCCCCATGCCGCCGATCCCGGGCCGCGGCGGGCTCGGTGGGCCGCCGGAGAAGCCCGCGTGCCGCTGCACCACCGAGAGCGCATCGAGCGCGACGGTGTACCGGAGCACGACGTCGGTCTCGGCGTCGGCGATCCACAGCGCACCCTCGTCCTCGGACCAGAGCACCGAGGAGACGTCGCCGAGGCCGACCACGAGCAGCTCGGCCCGCGGCGATGCGGAAAGGAGCGCCGCGAGCGCGTCCCCCTCCACGGCGAGTGTCTGCGCCGGCGGCGCGTCGTCGGGGGCCGGCGTGTGCACCTCGAGCAGGGCGTCGCGGACGAAGTAGAAGTTCTCCGGGCTGCGCGAGAGCGGCGCGTTGATCGCGAGGAGGGCCACCTCGAAGCGCATGCCGGGCCGCGCGTCGCGGGTGAGGACGACGCGGTTGGGCGCGTTCCAGCCGGCGACGACCGGGCCGCCGCGCTCGCCGAGCGCCGGCCGCAGGCGATCGTCGACCCAGACCTCGGCGTAGTCGTCGACCGCCGCGTGCAGCACGATCGTCGCGCCCGCGATCGGCACGCCATCGATCGCTTCGGGCAGGATGAGCGCGAGCCGCAGCCAGCCCATCGCGAGGTGCCCGTGGCCGCGCCGGTCGAGCACCTCGTGCGCGGCGATGGGCGTCCAGACCGCGCTCTCCCAGCTCTCGTGACGCGGCCGCGGAGTGAGCGCGAGGGTGCGGTGCTCGGTGCTCGGCACGGGCCGTCCGTCGGGCCCGGGGATCACGCCAGGGACCTCGGTGAACGAGCCCTCGGCCACGCGCCAGGACGCCTGCACCCGGGCCGCGGCAGCGTCGTCGGCGAGATCCACCATCGCGTCGGGGCGGCCCTCGGCGACGCGCGCGAGCGCCCGCGGCCCGGCCGTCGCGTCGAGGAGCCGGCCGCTGGCGCAGCCCGCGGCGAGCAGCAGCAGCGCACCGAGGGCCGCGAGGCACGACGCGCTCGGGCCGCGCCAGCTTGGAAGAGCCATCATGAGCAGAGCGTAGCGAGGTCGGCGCCGCGCCGCTCCGCGCTCGGCGGCGCTCGGGGGGCCTGCGCCGAGAAGTGCCGCTGAGGAACGCAGGAATCCAGGAATGGGTGCGTCAGCGGAGCGCGGCGCCGATCGCCTCGTGGAGCGTGGGGCTGGCGGCGAAGGTCGCGGCGAGCAGGCGCGCCGGGACGGCGCCGCGCATCGCGACGGCGATGGGGGCGAGCAGCTCCGCGGCGCGCGGGCCGATCGCGCTCGCGCCGACGATGAGGCCCTCTGCGTCGATGGCGATGCGCAGCTGGCCGGGGCGGTGGCGGTCGATGCCCACGCCTTCGAGCTGGCCGCGCAGCACGTTGCCGAGCGCGCAGGTCGCCACCTTCACCGCACGGCCCGTGCGCACTGCTTCGGCCGGCGCGAGGCCGACCTTCGCGAGCTCCGGCTCGGTGTAGACCGCGTGCACCAAGCTCGCGGCGTCGAGCGCGGGGACCTCGACGCCGGCGGCGGCCTTGCCGGCGGTCCAGCCCTCGGCGAGCGCGCGGGACTCGAGGCACGGGCCGCCGGTCGCATCGCCCGCGGCAAAGAGATGCGGGACCGCGGTGCGGGCCTGTCCGTCGATCGCCAGCGGCGCGCGCAGGCCCGCGGCGGCGAGGTCGAGCCGATCGAGATCGGCCCGCCGACCGAGCGCGAGGAAGGCCTGCTCGGCGCCGTAGGTGCGGCCACCGTCGAGCGCGGCCTGCGCCGCGTGCGCGGGATCCTCCGGCCGCACCGACACCCGCGTCACCCGCTTGCCCGAGACGAGCTTCACGCCCCGCTCGACGAGCACGCCGCCGAGCGCGTCGGCGAGATCGCGATCGAAGCCGGGCAGCACTCCCAGCTCGTCGACGATCCAGGTCACCTCGCTCCCGAGACGCTGGAAGAGGTGCGCGGCCTCGGCCCCGGTCGGCCCGCCGCCGATCACCAGCAGCGTGCGCGGCACCGAGGGCAAGGCTTTCAGCGCCCGCGGTGCGAGCACGACGCGCCCGTCGGGCATCGTCGCCTCGCCCAGCAGACCCGGCGGAAACGCGGGGACGGAGCCGGTGGCGATGACCGCGGCATCGAAGGGCAGGCGCTTGTCGGGCTTGCCTTCGCGCGCGACCACGAGCTCGTGCGGCGAGGCGAAGCGGCCGAGCCCACGCATCCACCGCACGCCCGCGTCCTCGAGCCGCCGGGCCGCGCGCTCCGAGACGAGCTTCTGGTGCAGCTCGACGTCGCCGCGGATCGCGGCGAGCTCCTCGTCGCTCGCGCGCCCCTTCTGCCCGCGCAGCGCGCGCAGTTCGGCGGCGTGCAGGAAGACCTTGGAGGGCAGGAGGCTCGCGCTGCTCGCGCGTCCGCCCGGCGGCTCTTCCGACACGAGCGTCACGCCCGCGCCCGCGGCTGCCGCCGCCACCGCGGCCTCGACGCCCGCCGGCCCGCCGCCGATCACCACCACGAACCTCGTCACGCTGCACCTCCGATGCGCCGCCCGAGCACGGCGATGACGCTCTCCGGATCCTCGGCGTGCAGCCAGTGGCCGGCGTCGAGCACGTCCACGGTGAGACGGCCGCGGGCCTCGAGCGCGCTCGCCCGGTCGCGGTCGGGCGGCAGAAAGACCGTCGAGCGCGCGCCGATCACGAGGTGCACGCCGGACAAGCCGCCCGCCTCCGGCGCGGCCTCGAGCAGCGGCCAGTAGTCGAGCTCGAAGTAGTCGCCGAGCACCTCGCGCACGAAGGCGAGGTCGATCCCGAAGACGAAGGTTCCGTCCTCCTGCCGCTTCAGGCTCGTGCCGAGCCACTGCGCGATGGGCTTGCCATGCCCGCGGGCCTCGACCGCCGCGACGAACGCGTTGCGATCGGGGAACGGGCGCCCGAGCGCGTCGAGCGTCTCGAGCACCTGCGCGATCGACTCGCTGCCGTGCCGCGTTGGGCGCGCGCCGGGCAGCGAGTCCATCACCACGACGTGCTCGAGCGGCAGGACGCTGCCGTCGCTGCGCGCGGTGCCGCCGGGCCCCCAGCGCCGCGCGGCCTCGAGGGCGACCTTGCCGCCGAAGCTGTGGCCGATCACCGCCGCGACCGGCACGGGCTCGCGGCCGAGGCTCTCGATGACGTCCGAGGCCACGGTCTCGATCGTCGCCGGTCCCTCGCCCACCGGTACCGAGCGGCCGTGGCCGCGCAGATCCACCACGGCGGCATCCCAGCCCGGGCAGAGCTCGGTGAAGCGCCGCGCCACGGTGCGGAGGTTCTGGCCCGAGCCGAGGATGCCGTGCAGGAACACCGCACGCCGCTCGGCGGAGCCTTCTTTGCGGGCGATGCGATCGACGAAGAGCTGCACGGCGGGCGACCTTGGCACGACGCCGAGCCCGCAGCACGGACGCGCCGCGCCGAGCGGACCGCGGCACGACCTCAGTCGGTCAGCTCGTCGAGCAGCGCATCGCGCAGCGCCTCCGGGCGCTCGATGGTCTCGAGCGCGGCGAGCGTCTCGGCGAGCCGGGCCGAGGCGTCGAGCAGCTCCGGCGGCGGCGGCAGGTGCGTCGCGAGGGGCCGTGCGAGGGAGGCTGGTGGCCTCGGTCCCTGCAGGCCGAGGCCGGCCGGCGGTCCCGCGATGCCGCCGATGCCGAGCATGCTGGTCCGGTACCGCGCGCGCTCGGCCTCCTCGAAGGCGGCGCGCACGCCGAAGGTGCCGATCGCCTCGCCGGCCCGCGCGAAGTGCGCGACGGCGCGGCAGATCGCGGCGCGCCGGTCCGTTCCGTCGCGGTAGCTTCGGTCCGGCCTCGGCGCACGGCGCTCGCTCATCTGCTCGCATGTTTCCGCGAGCGCGAGCGCACGGGGCCCGAGCGCAGCCTCCTCCATCGCACCGAGGCCCACGTCGAGCGCCTCGAGCAGCGGCGGCTCGCCGAGCTCCGCGGCGCGCTCCTCGACGAGCAGCGCCACCGCGGTCGCCACACGTTCGAGCGTGATGCCCGCCGCGGCGAGCGCCCATAGGAGCGCGCTGGCCGAGGGCGCGTGCTCGAAGAGCTCCCCGAGGTCGTCGCCGAGCGCGCCGAGTTCGGTCACTGCGCAGGGCTCGCCGTGCAGCCACGACCTGCTCGAGGAAGGCGCGCCGACCCAATCGAGGATGCCGAGGAGGCTGTGGGGCGGAGGCGCGGGCTCGTTCATGATGGGACCGCGCCGAGACTATCCGAAGTCCTCCGCTCACTCCCGGGAGAAGACGATCGCGAGGGCGCGGTCGCGGGCTTCGCGCTCCGCGGCGAAGTCGAGGATCGTGCTCTCCCCGCTCGCCTCCTCGAAGCCTCCTCGCCGCAGGCGATCGACGAGCTCGGCCGGTGCGTGGCCGGAGAGCGGCGCGAGCCGGTCGAGGGACGTGCGGGTCAGTACGGCCTCGGCGGCGCGGAGGCCGCCACCGTCGCCGCCGCGGACCTCCTCGCTGCCCTCCGCGTCCTCGTCCGGCGCGCCGCCTCCTTTCGGCCAGGGGATGCTCACCCCGATCGTGAAGAGGACGAAGACCCCGACGATGATCCGGCCGCGCGCCCCGGAGAGGTGGGCCGCCAGCGCCCGGCGGTTGGTGAAGGCGTGGGCGACCGCGCCTCCGACGAGCGCCCAGCCGAGCCACTCGTGCGCGGCGGTCGACAGGCCCGTCTCGACGCCGAAGAAGAGAAGCAGACCGGTCACCGAGGAGAGCGTGACGGCGCCGAGGACGAGGGGAGTGGCCCAGGAGCGGAGGTTCATGGCGAAGGCGTGACACGCTGCGCGCGCGCCGTCCCGCTCGCGGAGCGCGTGGCCCGGACGGTCGGTACGGGGTAACCGATCGGGATGCGCCTGGCCTCGCTGGTCCTGTTCCCCGTCGTGATGATGGGCTTCGGCACCCTGACCTTCGGCTGTTCCTACACACGCTTCGCGGCGCCGCACCTGCCCCACACGCCGCTCTTCGATCACGAGGGTCAGTTCGATGTGGCTGCGTCGGGGGGCTACATGTCCGAGATGGGATCGGCGCTCTCGGGACGCGTCGCCTACTCGCCGGTTCGGCACCTGACCCTCGTCGGCGGCTACGACGGCGACTTCACCCGGGACGCAAGCAACCGGACCGCGCACCACGCCGGCTCGCTCGGCGTCGGCACCTACGTCCGCCACCGCACGTTGCGGCTCGAGGCGCTCGCCATCGCTGGCGTCGGCTACGGCTGGGGAGATGCCTCCGTCTCGGAGCTCACCGCACCGACCGAGGCCTACGCCCTCGAAGGGGTCTACGTGCAGGCGGGCGGTCAGTTCGCGATCGGCTTCGAGATCCCCTATTTCGAGTTCGCCGGTGGCATCCGCGTCATGGGGCAGGACGGAGACCTGACGGTGAGCAGCCTCAGCCCCACCGCGCCCGGCGCCGGCAGGCTCGACCACACCGCCTTTCTGTTCGATCACTTCGTCACAGTTCGCATTCCCATCGAGGCGATCCGGTTCGAGGTGACGCTCGGGCAGGCCGTCGTGGTCGGCGACCCGGGCCGGTTCGACGCCGAAGTCCCGAGTCGCTTCCACGTCACCGGGGGCATCGCGTTCCAGTTCGACACGGTGCCCGTCGAGCTCGACGACGAACTCGACGACCTGGAGGTCGAGCCCCCGCCGGTCTTGCCGGCGCCCGTCGTCGTCGAGCCGGCTCCCGCCCTGCCTCCGTCCTACGTCGCGCCGTCCTGACCGCCCTTCGGCCGGCTCGTGCCCCGCCCGCGGCGCTCAGCGCACGCGGAGGACGAAGGCGTCGTCCTCGCGCGCGAGCGAAGCGCGGAGGCCGAGGCCCTGCTCGAGGACCGCGGGGCTCAGCACCTCGAGCGGCGGGCCGCACGCGAGGAGCGCGCCTTCCGCGAGCAGCGCGACGCGGTCGGCGTAGCGGGCGGCGAGCAGGACGTCGTGCACGACGACGAGCGCGCCGTGCTCGCCCGCGCGGCTGTGGACGCGCACCCGCGCGAGCAGATCGGCGGCGTGCACCGGATCGAGCGCAGCGGTGGGCTCGTCGAGCACGAGCAGGCGGGCCTCTTGGGCGAAGCAGCGCGCGACGTGGGCCCGCTGCCGCTCGCCGGCGCTCAGCGAGGCGAGCGGCCGGTCCAGCAGCGCCGTCACCGCGAGCTCCTCGGCCGCGCGCTCGATCGCCCGGAGGTCCGGTGGTCCGAGCGGCGCGAGCTCGCCGAGGTGGGGCAACCTGCCGAGCGCGATCAGCTCGCGCACGCAGAGATCCGTCTCCACGCTGGTCTCGGCCTGGGGCAGGTAGGCGACGAGGCGCGCCCGCGCGCGCCGGTCGGGCGTGGCGTGCTGCACGGTGACCCGCCCGGCGCGCGGCGCAGCCACGCCCGCCGCCACCCGCAAGAGGGAGGTCTTGCCCGCGCCGTTGCGGCCGAGGAGCGCGACGACCTCGCCCGGCGCGACGTGCAGCGAGAGCGGACCGAGCCGCCGCGGGCCGAGCGCCAGCTCCACGTCCTCGAGCGCCAGCAGGCTCACGCGGGCTTCCTCCGCACGAGCAGCCACAGAAAGAAGGGCGCGCCGATCGCCGAGGAGATCGTACCCGGCCGCAGATCCACCTCGGAGGCGAGCGCCCGGCAGAGCGTGTCGCTGAGCACGAGCAGCAGCGCGCCGCCGATCGCCGAGGCCCCGAGCAGCGCCCGGTACGAGAGCCGCGCGCCGAGGCGCAGCGCGTGCGGCACGACGAGGCCGACGAAGGCCACCGAGCCGATCGTCGAGGCCACCGCGGCGGTCACCAGCGAGGTGAGCACGAGGAGCGCGCGCCGCGCCGCGCCCACGTCGCGACCGAGCGAGGCGGCGGTCTCTTCACCGAGTGCGAGCGCGTCGAGGTCCCGGCCGTGGCGCAGGCAGGCGAGGCTCCCGATGACGACCGGGGGCGCCATCGCGAAGAGGTGCGGCCAGCTGCGGCCCTCGAGGCCCCCCATCATCCACGAGAGCACCTGCATGCCGAGCTCCCACTCCGCGAGCGAGAGCGAGAGCACGAACGAGGTCAGCGCCGAGCCGGCGCTCGCGACCGCGACGCCCGCGAGCAGCAGCGAGGTGCCCGAGGCACCGCCCGCCCGCGCGAGGCGCACGGTGAGCGCGACCGCGCCGATCGCGAAGACGAACGACGCTGCCGGCACGATCACCAGCGATGCGACCGGGACGAGGTAGAGCGCGAGCACCGCGCCGAGCGTCGCGCCGCTCGAGACGCCGAGCACCGAGGGGTCCGCGAGCGGGTTCTGGAGCAGGCCCTGCAGCGCCGCGCCGGAGAGTGCGAGGCCGGCCCCGCCGAGCGCCGCGATGAGCACGCGGGGCAGCCGCACGTCGAGCACGACGGCCCGCTGCCAGGGCTCGGCGCCGCCGAGGAGCGCCGAGACCGTCGTGCCGAGCGGGAAGGGCTCGGTGCCGACCGCGCAAGCGCCGAGCACCGCCGCCGCGAGCAGCAGCGCGAGCACGGAGAGCAGCAGCACGGGAGAGCTCGAGCGCAAGCCCCGCGGCGTGGCAGGGCCCCGCGCGGCGGTCAAGCGTGGCATCCTGCCGGCTCATGGAGCCGAGCTTCTGGCGCGAGCGGTGGGCGATGGGGCAGACGGGCTGGCAGGAGCCGGCACCGAACCATTTCCTCGTTCGGCACCATGGCGTCCTCGGTCTCGGGCCGGGGCGGCGCGTACTCGTGCCGCTCGCGGGCAAGAGCCCCGACCTCGCGTTCCTCGCGGAGCAAGGCGCGGAGGTCATCGCGGTCGAGCTCGTCGAGGCGGCGGCGCAGGCGTTCTTCGACGAGCGCGGGCTCGCGACCGTGCGGACCGTCGAGGGCGCGCACGTCCGGATCGCCGCGGGACCCATCGCGTTCTTGGTGGGCGACTTCTTCGAGCTCGCGCCCGCCGACGTCGGGCCGGTCGACGCGGTCTACGATCGGGCCTCGCTCGTCGCGCTGCCGCCCACGCTTCGTGATCGCTACGCCGCGCACCTCGCCGTGCTCGCCGCGACGGCCCTGCGGCTCACCGTGACCTTCGCCCACGACGCGCCGGCCGACGCGCCGCCCTTCTCGGTGCAGCACCCCGAGCTCGAGCGGCTCTTCGGGGCCGGCCGCGCCGAGCTCCTCGGCGAGCGCGACCTGTTCCAGCCTGGAGGCGGACTCGCTGCCCGCGGCGCGACCTTCACCCGCGAGCTCTGCCACCTGGTCCGACCCTGACGGCAGCGCGTGGCGCGCCCGCGCCGGGTGCGCAGTGGCCGTCCGTGCGTGCGCCCGAGAGCCCGGCGAGCTGGCGCGTCGAGGCGCTGCTCGAAGCGCTCGGGACGGGCGCTAACGGACTCTCGGAGCAAGAGGCGGCCCGGAGGCTCGCCGAGGCGGGGCCGAACGCGCTCGAGCCTTCACGATCGCGGCCCTACCTCGACGCGCTCACGAACCAGCTGCGGAGCCCGCTCGCCTGGCTCCTCGTCTTCGCCGCGGTGGTGTCGTCGCTCGCCGGCGAAGAGACCGACGCCGCGGTGATCGCCACGGTCCTCGTCCTCGGCGCGGTCGTCGGCGGCGTGCAGGAGTTCCGGGCGGGGCGCGCCATCGAGCGGCTGAAGGCGCGCATCGCGCTCCTGTGCGAAGTCGTGCGGGACGGAGTCACTCGCCGGGTGCCGGCCGAGTCGCTCGTCGTCGGCGACATCGTGCTGCTCGGCGCCGGCAGCCTCGTGCCGGCGGATGGGGTGCTGCTCGAGGCGCGGACACTCCAGGTCAGCGAGGCGGTGCTCACCGGCGAGACCTTTCCCACCGAGAAGACCCCTGGTCCCACCGAGCCCGGCACGCCGGTGGCGCGCCGGACCAACGCCGCGTTTCTCGGAACGAGCGTGCGCAGCGGCACGGGCCGCCTGCTCGTCACCGCGACGGCGCCGGACAGCGAGCTCGGGCGCCTCGCGGGGCGGCTCGCCGGGCGTCCCCGCGAGACGGAGTTCGATCGCGGCCTGCGGCGCTTCGGCGCCCTCCTCACCCGCATCGTCCTGGTGCTCGTCACCTTCACCTTCGCCGCCACCGTGCTGACGCACCAGCCGCCGATCGACTCGCTGCTCTTCGCCATCGCGCTCGCGGTCGGCCTCGCGCCGGAGCTCTTGCCTGCGGTCGTCACGGTCACCCTCGCGCGCGGCGCGCGGCGCATGGCCGAGCGGGGCGTGATCGTCCGGCGCCTGTCGGCGATCGAGAGCCTCGGCTCGATGGACGTGCTCTGCACCGACAAGACCGGGACGCTGACGCGCGGAGAGGTCGTCCTGAGCGCGGCGCTCGATCCGTGGGGCGCGCCCTCGGAAGCCGTACGCCGCCTCGCCTGCGTGAACGCGTGCTTCGAGGCCGGCGTCACGAACGCCCTCGACGAGGCGCTGCGCCGCGCCGCCGCGAGCTCGGGAGACACCGAGGCGAGCCTGCGGGCAGCGGGCTGGGAGAAGCTCGACGAGCTGCCCTACGACTTCGTGCGCAAGCGGCTCGGCGTCGTGGTCCGGCGGCCCGACGGAGAGGTCGTGCTGGTGGACAAGGGCAGCCTCGCCAAGGTGCTCGAGGTGTCGAGCGCGGTGCGGGTCGGCGAGGGCGAGCAGCCGCTCGAGGCCGCGCGCCGCGCCGCGATCCGCGAGCGGGGCCGGGCCCTCGGGGCTGCGGGCTGGCGGACCCTCGGCGTGGCCACGCGGCGCCTCGGGGCCGAGGGCGCGCGCGGTCTCGAGAGCGAGTCGGGCCTCGTCTTCGAGGGGCTGCTCACGTTCGCCGATCCTCCCAAGCCGGACGCCGCAGGGCTGATCGCCGAGCTGGTGCGGATGGGCGTCGACGTGAAGATGGTGAGCGGCGATGCGCGCGAGATCGCGTGCCACGTCGCGCGGGAGGTCGGGATCCCCGAGGGCGAGGTGCTCACCGGTGCCGACCTCGACGGCATGCGCGACGAGGCCCTCTGGCGCCGCGCGCCGCGGGTGGCGGTCTTCGCCGAGATCGAGCCGAACCAGAAGGAGCGGGTGATCCTCGCGCTCGGGCGCGGCGGGCACGTCGTGGGCTACCTCGGCGATGGCATCAACGACGCGCCCGCGCTGCACGCCGCGGACGTGGCGATCTCCGTGGAGGGGGCCGCGGACGTCGCGCGCGAGGCGGCCGATTTCGTCCTCCTCCGCCAGGACCTCGGGGTGCTGCGGGACGGAATCCTGCTCGGCCGAACGACCTTCGCGAACACGATGAAGTACATCTTCACCACCGAGAGCGCGAACTTCGGGAACATGGTCAGCATGGCGGCGGCGGCGGCCTTCCTGCCCTTCCTGCCGCTGCTCGCGGTGCAGGTGCTCTTGAACAACCTGCTCTCCGACGTCCCGGCCCTCGCGCTCGCCTCGGATGAGGTCGATCCGGAGCTCGTGCAGCGGCCCGAGCACTGGGACCTGCCGACGCTGGCGCGCTTCATGTTCTCGTTCGGCCTCGTGTCGAGCGTGTTCGATGCGTTCACCTTCGCTGCGCTCTACTTCGGGCTCGGCGCGCGCGACGCCGAGTTCCGCACCGGCTGGTTCGTCGAGTCGCTCCTCACCGAGCTCGCCGTCGCGCTGGTGGTCCGCACCCGACGCCCTGCGTGGCGGAGTCGGCCGTCGTTCGGCCTCGTGGTGAGCACGGTCCTCGTGGCGGGGGTCGCGGTGGCGCTTCCCTACACGCCGGCGGCGTCGCTCTTTCAGCTCGTGCCGATGCCGCCCGCGATGCTGCTCGTGCTCACCGCGATCACGGCCGGGTACGTGCTCGCGGCCGAGGCATGGAAGCAGATCTTCTTCGCCGCGCGGCCGGCGCCAGCGGCGTGACCTCAGCGCGCCTCGACCTCGATGCGGGTCTGCCCGGAGAGGTTCAACCGCAGCGTTCGGCTCGCGGTCGCAGGGGTCGCGCTGCGGAAGTCGATCCCGTCGAGCAACATGTCGAGCGTGCGCACCACGTGCACCGTCGCCGCCGTCCCGGCGCCCTGCAGTGGTCGAGGATGCCGTCGAGGAAGGGACCGCGGGTGCCCATCGCCGGTGCCTCGGTCGGCCCATGGATCGCAAGGCATGCTGCAAGCCTACGGACCACCGCATCCACGCGCGCTACGACGGCCCGATCGCCGCGTCCACGCCGGCTCAGTAGCTGTTCTCGCCGAGCTTCACCTTGCCGCGGAAGATCCAGTACACGACCACGGTGTACGAGATCACCAGCGGCAGCCCGATCACCGCGACGAGCTGCATGATGCCGAGGGTGCGCTCGGACGAGCAGGCGTTCGTGAGATCGATGCCGCGGGTTGGGTCTTCGACGTCGAAGGCGAAGAAGGGAAACATCGCCATGCCGAACAGGAAGCAGAGCGAGGCGATCGACGCGCACGAGGACGCGAACGCCTGGCCCGGCCGGCCTGCCCGCAGGGTGCGCGGCACGTTCGCGAGCGCGAGCAGGTTCAGCGCCACGACGACCCACGCTGCCGGCCAGCGCTCGAAGTTCCGCAGCGCGTGCGGGGCGAGCTCGAAGGTCGCGGCGGTCACGCCGAGGTACGCGAGCAGGAACGCTGCGTAGGTCCCATAGGCCACGCGGAGCGCGCGGGCCTGGAGCGGGCCGTCGGTCTTGGTGTGCAGGAAGATGGCACCGTGCATCGCCGCGCCGAGCACCGCGAGCGCGCCGACGGCGAGCGGGTAGGGGCGCACGACCTCGGCGAGCGTGGCGTGGATGACCCCGGCCTCGTCGATCCGCACGCCGAGGATGAGGTTGCCCGCGAGCAGACCGAAGCAGAGCACGGTGAGGCCGCTCGAGAGCGAGAAGCTCACGTCCCAGTAGGTGCGCCACCACGATTCCTTCCGCTTGCTGCGGAACTCGATCGAGACCGCGCGCCCGACGAGGAAGAAGAGCAGCAGCATGGTGGGCAGGTAGAACGCCGAGAGGATCGAGGCGTAGGCCTCGGGGAAGGCGGCGAAGAGCGCTCCGCCGAAGGTGACGAGCCAGACCTCGTTGCCGTCCCAGAGCGGGCCGATGCTGTTGATGGAGTAGCGGCGCTCGAGGTCGCCGCGTGCGGCGAGGTGCACGATGCCCACGCCGAGATCGAAGCCGTCGAGGACGGCGTACACGCCGAGCAGCACGCCCAGCGCCGCGTACCAGAAGACCGCGAGATCCATCAGACCGCCTCCCCGGCGGGCGCCACGCTCGGGCGCGCCTCACCGTCCGGTCCGTGCTGCACCTTCTCGTTCATCACCACGAGCCAGAGCACCCCGAGGCCCACGTAGATCAGCGAGAAGAGGATCGTCGACAGCAGCACGTGCTCGCCGACCACGTTCGGCGAGACCGCATCACGGGTGCGGAGCAGGCCGTAGACGACCCAGGGCTGTCGGCCGACCTCGGCGGCGATCCAGCCCGCCTGGTTCGCGACGTAGGGCGCGAGCACCGAGAGGGCGAGCACCCGGAGCATCAGGGCGTGCTCGAAGAGCCGGCCTCGGATCCGCAGCGCGAGGGCGAGCGCCATGACGCCGAAGAGGTAGGTCCCGAGGCCGATCATCACGTGGTAGCTGAGGAACGGGACGACGACGGGCGGCCGGTCTTCTGGCGGCGTGCGATCGAGCGCCTCGACCGGGACGCTCGGATCCTCGTGCACGAGGAAGCTCAGCATCCCCGGCACGGCGAGGCCGTAGCGCACCTCCTCGGCCTCCTCGTCGGGCCAGCCCACGAGGTACAGCGGAGTGCCCTCGTCGCTGGTGCGGAAGTGTCCCTCGAAGGCGGCGAGCTTCGCCGGCTGGTGCTCGGCGACCATGTTCGCGTTGGAGTGGCCGGACACGAACATGAGCGCCGCGCCGAGCGTGCCGGTCACGAGGGCCACGGTGAGTGAGCGCTCCGCGACCTCCCGGTGGCGGTTCCGGAGCAGGAACCACGCGCTGATGCTCGCGACGAAGAACGACCCCGTGAGGAACGAGCCGAGCAGGACGTGGGTGAGCCGGTCGGCCGAGCTCGGGTTGAAGACCATCGCCCAGAAGTCGGTGATCCGCGCGCGCGCCGCGTCGCCGGTGCCCTCGACGACGAAGCCGGCGGGCGTGTGCTGCCAGCTGTTGGCGACGACGATCCACACCGCGGAGAAGCAGGACCCGAGGAAGACCATGATCGTCGAGAAGAGGTGCACGCGGGGCGAGACCCGGTCCCAGCCGAAGACCAGGACCGCGAGGAAGCCCGACTCGAGGAAGAACGCGAAGATGCCCTCCGCGGCGAGCGCCGAGCCGAAGACGTCGCCGACGAAGCGCGAGTAGGTCGCCCAGTTCGTGCCGAACTGGAACTCCATCACGATCCCCGTCGCGACCCCGATCGCGAAGTTCACCGCGAAGAGACGCGTGAAGAAGCGCGCCGCCCGTTCGTAGACCGCCTCGCCGGTCTTCAGGAAGAGCGCCTCGAGGACGACGAGGTGCAGCCCGAGCCCGATCGAGAGTGGCGGGAACAGGTAGTGGAACATCACGGTCAGCGCGAACTGCACCCGTGACAGCAGAACCGGATCGAGATCCATCGGCGGCGATGGTACCCGCCGGGCGCGGCCCGTCGCGAGAGACCCGCAGGGCCTCGCCGTGCCGCGGGGCGCCCGGCCGTGCGGGACCGCTCCGTGCACCTGCTACGGTTCTCCGAGTGCGCCGCACCCTCAGCGTGTTTCTCGGTCCGTGCGAGCACCGCTGCGTGCTCTGCGGCGAGCGGCGAACCGCCTCGATGGAGCTCACGCGGCTGCTCGGCGAGCGGCCCGAGCGGGTCGTCGTGTGGGGCGCCGAGGGACGGCAAGGGCTCGTCGAGCGCATCCGCGCCGCCGGTGCGTGCGTCACGCTCCGCACGCATGCCGGCGATCTCGTCGAGCCGGGACGCGCCGAGGCCTTCGCCCGCGACGCCGACACGGCCCTCGTGCCCGTGTTCTCCGCGGCGCCCGCGGTGCACGACCGGATCGTCGGTGCGCCAGGGGCCCTCGCCCGCACCTTGGCGGGCCTTCGTGCGCTCGATGCGTCGGGCGTCCGTCTCGAGGTCGAGGTGCCGCTCCTCGCGCCGCGGCTCTCCGATCTCGCCGCGCTCGTCGAGCTCTTGCACCGCGCCGTCCCGCGGCTCGCCCGGATGTCCTTCGTGTCGCCGCCGGGGCTGCCTGCGGTCCTGTCGCCCCGCGGCGTCGCCGAGCTCAGGTCGCCCCTGGCGCGGGCGGTCGAGGCCGCGCTCAGCCGCGGGATCGACGTCGTCACCGGCCCCGAGGCGGGCGTGCCGCTCTGCGTCCTCGGCCACGCGCCGAACCTCGCGAAGGCGCTTCGCTTCGATCCCCATCGGCGGGCCCGGAGCCGTCCGGATCGGGCGCACACGCTCGGCTGCGCCGGCTGCGCGGCCCTCCGAAGCTGTCCCGGCACCACGGCCGAGGACGACCCGCAGCCCTTCGTCACGCGGCCGGCGTCGCTCTTCGTGCAGCGCACGCCCGGCGCGCCCGCGTTCTCGATCGAGCACAAGAAGCTCGCCGGACGCACGCCGCTCCTCGTGCTGCGGCCCACCGTGCACTGCAATCAGGACTGCACCTTCTGCAGCGCGAACGAGACCTCGAACAACGTATGGGACGACCCGCGGGCGATGCTCCGTGCGATCGTGCGTGCGGCCGATCGCGGGGTCGAGCGGGTCTCGTTCGGCGGCGGCGAGCCGACCCTCGCCAAGGACCTCGTGCACTTCGTCCGCGCGGCCCGTCGCCTGGGCATTCCGAAGATCGAGCTCGTCACGAACGCCGTCCTCCTCGACAAGCCAGCGAAGGTCGCGGCCCTCGCGGACGCCGGGCTGAGCCACGCGTTCGTGTCGCTGCACGCCCACGACGAGCGTCTCGCGCAGCGGCTCACCCGCAAGGTCGGCGATCACGCGCGCACGCTCGCGGGGATCCGGAACCTGCTCGAGGCGGGGATCGATGTCTCCCTGAACCACGTGATCACCGCGCAGAATCAGGCCTATCTCACGCGCTTCGTGGAGACGGTGCACGAGACCTTCGGCGGGCGCGTGCCGATCTCCTTCGCGTTCGTCACCCCCCAGTTCAAGGTCCTCGAGGACCTCTCGCAGATGCCGCGCCTCTCGGAGGTGATGCCGGCCTTGAAGCGGGCGCTGTACCGCGCGATGGAGCTCGGCCAGCCCGCCTTCGTCGGATCCCGGCAGGGCGTGCCGCCGTGCTTGCTCGGGGAGCTCCGGGCGTACTCCGACATCTTCCGCTTCCGCAGCGAGCCTGCGGCGGAGGACGCGCCGCAGAAGGTCCTCGCGCCAGGCTGCACGGAGTGTCGCTACGCCGGCCGCTGCACCGGGCTCTGGCGGCCCTACGCGGGGCGCTACGGCACCGCGGAGCTCGTCCCGGTGTCAGGCCCACGCTTCACCGACGAGGACGTCGCCCGGATCTGGGAGCATCCGACGGGCTGGTCCTGGGACATGCCCCGCACCCTCGCGCACGCTCCGCCGCTCCTCCGCGACGGGCCGGAGCGCGAGCAGGCCGCGCGCGCCTCCCTTCGTCCGGTCGAGGCGCCGGCGATCCGCGCGCTTCCGTTGCTCGGTCGCAGCCGTCCACTTCGGATCCTGCTGCTCGGCAGCGGCCGGCGAGCGCGTCGGATCGAGCGCGCGGTGCGGCAGCTGCCCGAGCTCGTCATCGAGGGCGTCGCTTCCCCGCACGTCGCGCACGCGGACTGGCCGGAGCTGGGTCACGCGCCCCGCTTCGCGTCGGCGCAGGACGCGCTCGAAGCGCTGCGGCCCGAGGCAGTCATCGTCGCGGCGAGCACCTCGGCGCATGCGGCCCTCGCGCTCGCCGCGCTCGACGCGGGCGCCGCGGTGCTGCTCGAGAAGCCCATCGCGCGCACCCCTGCCGAGGCCGACGCGCTGGTCCGGCACCCCGCGGCCAGTCGGCTCGTCATGGCCTACCAGACCCTGCACGCGACCGGCATCGAGCAAGCGCTCGACGCCGAGGGCCCGCTCGTCTCGAGCCGGCGGAGCACGCCCGCTGGGCCCGAGGCGCTCGGAAGCTGGAGCCGGTCCTCGCTCGCCGAGACCCTCGAGCACTCGGTCTCGCTCGCCCTCGCGGCGCTCGGAGCGGGGACCGCGCAGCTCGGTGAGGTCGCCTTCCGCGGGATTCGCGCGCCCGAGCACGTCTCGATCGAGCTCGCGCATCCCCGGGGCGGCGGCCGCGTCGAGCTCGACTTCGCGGCGGAGCGAGACGAGTGGACGCTGGCGCGCGGCGGCCTCGTCTGGCGCAGGTGTGGCCCCGAGATCCGCATCGAGCGCGGCGCATCGAGTGAGCCGGTGCAGGGCGGCGGCAGCGATCTGCACCGCCTGCTCGTGCACTTCCACGCGGTCGCGATCGAGGGCGCGCAAAGCCGCGCAGGTCCGGCGCTCGGCGCGGCCACGCACGCGCTCGTCGCCGAGATCATCGCGCGCCTCGAGCGGCACGGGGCCCCCTTCGACGGCGAGGACGCGCCGCGCCACGCGAGCTCGCCGCAGCTCTCCGCGTTTCCGCGCTCTGGCTGAACGACGATTCAGCGTGCGCGCCGCAGCCGGGCGCTGGGCTCAGCGGGGCGCGAAGGGAGCGACGATGCCGAGCCCAGGATCCGTCCGCGCGAGCGACGCGAGTTCGACGCCCTGGCGCCACACCACGAGGCGCTCGTGGTCGAGCGCGAGCTCATCCCCCGCGGCGACGACGCCGCCGAGCGCTCCGAGGCGCGCGGTGCCGCTCGGTCGCGCCGCGGTCCGGTAGCGCACCCGCAGGGCCGCGCCGTCCTGCAGCGCCTCGCCGTCGAGCACGACCTGGTGGTCGTGCGTGAAGTAGAGGACCGGTCGCCCGAGCGCCGCCTCGAGCCTTGCGCGCGCGCCGGGATGCGCCGCCTCGAGGGCCGCGAGCGCGCCCTCGGCCCGCTGCCCCGACGCGGCGCAGTCGTAGCGGCACACGAACCAGGGGAGCAGGACCACGAAGAGGTTCGAGAGCGGAGCCGGCCACGGACCCGCCCCCGTGCGCCCGGCCGCCGCGTAGCGATGCGCCGTGTTGTTGCTCCGATCGGGCAGCGCTGCGAAGGCCTCGACGCAGCACGGCGGATAGCCCATCAGCGCCCCGAGCTCGTGCACCCCGGCGCTTGGATCGCCCTCGGCCTGGAGCTGGGCAGCCCGCTCGGCGAGTCCCCGCTCCTTCGACACGTAGAGCTCGATGCGCGGTGCGCCCCGATCGCGGCGGTCGTCCCACGCATCCTGCGGCCCGATGGCCACACGCCGCTCGCGTCGGACCACGTGCACATCGCCGAAGGGTGCGAGGGTCCGCGCCTCCTCGTCGGGAGCGACGGTGAGGAACGCGACTGGCTTCTGTCCGGCGCGGAAGGACCACAGCTCGAGCGGCTCGGGGGGCAGCTGCACCTCGAGCGTCGGCGCATCACCGAGCGGCGGCAGCGTGCCCTGCAGCCCGAGCGCCCCGAGGACGTCCTCGGGGGCCTTCGCGAGGGCCCGCGCGGAGGCGTCGAGCGCGCGGAGGTTCGTCCCGGGCCCGATGCGGCGCTGCACCTCCCGCAGTCCGATGGCGACCTCGCGTGCGGCGAAGAGATCGTCGCCGTCCCCGCCGAGCGCCGCGACGCCGCGCACCGCGCCGGACCACGCCGGCCGCGCCCGGCACGCTCCGCCCATCACCTCGAGCGTCTCGGTCTGCCCGTCGATCCGCCAGAGATGGGTGTGCCCGGCCTCGAGCTCGACGCGTAGACGGGGCGAACCCGGCTGCACCGAGAGCGCGATCTCCGGCGGGCCGAGCATGATGCGTGCGCCGGTCCCGTCGTGCTCCGCGGCGAGCACGCGCGCCTCGGGAAAGAGCGCGCGCACGAGCGCGAGCGCGTGCCACGTGCACTCGCCGAGGTCCCTGCCTGGCGCCTCGGGCAGGCCGCGGATCTCGACGCGTGCGCGGCGCGCCCCCTTCGCCCGCGCGCCCATGCCCGCGCGGCGCGCGAGCGTGCACCAGCCGTGGGCGACCTTCACCGCAGCGCTGCCCTCGGGCAGCGTTGCGTCGGCGAGCGCGAGGTCGAGCGGCGCCTCGACGAGCCCGGTGCGGCCCTGCGCGGCGAGCGTGCGCGCGAGCGCGAGGCCGGCCCGGGGCGGCAACGCGGCGGCGACGCGGGCGGCCGGCGCGAGCGAGGCCGGTGACAGGCCGCGCCCTCGGTGGCGCAGCAGCGCGCCCAGTCCCGGTGCCCCATCGAGCGCCGCGCCCCACGCCTCCGCGCGCTCGCCGCTTCCCACGAGCACCACGTCGATCGGTCCGTGCGGAGGGCGCGCCATGCGGCTCCCGAGAGCGTAGCAGGGCCTCCCTGGCTGCCGCCCGCGGCCCTCCGTATCCTTCGCGGGTGTCCGCCGTCCGTACGGCGATCCTCAGCATCCACAGCCACGGTGATCGGTCGTTCCTCGACGACGCCGATCTCGCGCGCCTCTCGGGCGACCTCCGTCAGCGCGGCCTTCCCTCCGACCTCGTGCTCGTCGCGCTCGCGGAGGGCCCGGACGACCCCGCGTTCCGCTCGCTCGTTCAGGCCCTCACGGAGTACCGCGTGATCGTCTTCGAGCGGGTCTGGAGCGCGGAGCTCGTCGCGGCGCTCCGGCGGTCGCTGCCCGCGGCGATCTTCGTGCAGCTCCGCGGCGAGCACGAGCTCCCGGGGGCCGAGGCGGACTGGGTGCTCACGAGCGAGCCGAGGCAGGGGCTGCCCGCGCTGATCGAGTTTCTCTCGGGGGCGCGCGCGCGGCCGCCGGCCGGCTCCCGCGAGCGGCTGGGCGAGGGCGTGCGGGTGCACGACGGCCCCTCGCTCGAGCGCCCGAGGCGCCTCCTCGATCGCCCCAATCTGCACCCGCGCGTGATCCACCCCGAGACCTTCTCGGGCGCGCGCAGCTTCGCCATCCGCGGCAACGGGGGTTGCCCCTACCAGGCCGACGCGCGGGAGAACCCCGCGTACGCGGGGGTGCACCTGCCGGCGGGGCTCGGGCGCGGGTGCGCGTTCTGCACCACCGGCAACCACTACGAGGGGCGGCCGGCCGCCGAGGTGGCCGCTCACGTGCTCGATCAGCTGCGGTGGGTCCGCGCCGAGGCGCCCTCGATCGAGCGTGTCGTCCTCAAGGACCAGAACCCCTTCGCGTACCTCACGGAGCTCGTCGAGTCCGCCGTCACCGAGGGGCTCGGTCCCTTCACGCTCATGCTCGAGACGCGGGCCGACTGGATGCTCCGAAGCCGCGTCCGCTTCGAGCGCGCCCTCGAGGCGGCAGGGCAGGCAGGCATCCGGCTCGTGCCCTTCCTCGTCGGCATCGAGAACTTCTCGCAGCCCGAACTCGATCGCTACAACAAGGGCATCCGCGCCGAGACGAACGTCGCCTTCCTCGAGTGGCTCTCCGACGTGCGGGATCGTTTCGGCGGGACGCTCGCCATCGAAGAGGCCTCGTTCGGCTTCGTCCTCTTCTCGCCGTGGACCACGCTCGAGGACCTCGACACGAACCACCGTGCGATCGTTCGGACCCGCTTCGATCGGTTGCGCGGACGTCTCTTGCACGCGCGGGCGCGGCTCTACCCGGACACCGCGCTCTACTACCTCGCCGAGCGGGACGGGCTCTTCACCGAGTCCTTCGCGCCGGGCGAGGACAACGCCCGCCGCTACGGCTACTTCCCCGCGCGGCCCTGGCGTCATCGCGATCCGGTCGTCGCGCGCTTCGCGCAGCTCGCGACCGCGCTCGTCGACGAGACCGGCGGCAAGGACGAGGTCCGCGCCTTCGGCCTGCTCCTCGACGCGTTCCGCTCCGAGGATCCGGGCTCCATGACCATCGCTTCGCTGCGCGCCGAGCTCGCGCGTCCACCCCGCGATCCGGAGCTCTGGCAACGCTTCGGGCGCCTGCTCCATCCGATGCCGATCGACGCCGAGCTGCCGGGAGGCTTTCGCGTCGCGGAGCTCGTGCCGCGGGAGGGCGGACTCCGCGTCGAGCTCCGCCACGCGTCCGAGGCGCCCTTCTCCGTGAGCGTCCTGCTTCGGCGTGCGGGGCCGTCGGCGCGCGCGCCGCTCGCCCGCTCGCGCCACTACGATGTCGTCGCGCCCGAGGGACTCACCGCGCCCCAGCGGTCCGCGGCGCTGGCGATGGGCGCAGCGATCGTGCGGGGCGATCGCTGAGCCGCGCGGGCGACGGATTCAGGGCCGCAAGCGCAGGAGCAGCGGGTCGACGTTGCCGGTCGCCGAGAAGTCCAGACTGCCGACCCGCAGCGAGTTCCGCAGATCCAGCGCGAGGAGCACCTCGTCGCCATCGACGCCGAGCGCCGTCGCCGGCTGATCGCCGGTGCCGACGAACGCCGCGCCGCGTACGAACCCCTCCGCCGGATCGAGGATCGCGAGCCATGGCGTCGAGGGAAACACCATCGCCACGGCCGGGCTCCCGGTGAGTCGCGGCGTC
>Ga0068876_10000694_pt1 | contig 27224 bp, 24 predicted proteins | sample NOAtaG_6_FD_66442 | JGI IMG/M metagenome (GOLD analysis project Ga0068876, IMG submission 66442) | Freshwater lake microbial communities from Lake Erie, under a cyanobacterial bloom - NOAA_Erie_Diel5S_2200h metaG | ecosystem: Environmental > Aquatic > Freshwater > Lake | place: USA: Ohio, Lake...
CAGTAGGAATTTTACAGACAGGACAGTATTTGAATTATAAATACAAGGTAAGTACAAGGTTATATAGCATGCCACTGGCAATAAGATGGCCGATGTATTTAACCTTAATATTTTTTATTCTATTTTTTGGAATGTTTCATAGCGATACGGAATTTATTTATTTTCAGTTTTAAACTTTAAATGTGGCGACAAGAGTTGTTGTTTTTTTAAGTTTATGTCTTATTCTTTTATATTGTTTTGATCTGGCGTTAACGAATAGGATCCCTAAAAACACTGTGATCAAAAATTACTGGCTCATGAATAAAAGAAATGAGAAATTCGATATAGCCTTTATTGGACCCTCAAGGGTGCTAAACACCATTGATGGCGCTGTTTTTAAACACAAATTAAATGAAGCGCCAATAAACCTTGGTCTGTCAGGCGCAGGTTATGCAGAGCAATATCTTTTATTAAAATTATTCTTGCAGGAAAATAAAAATAGTGTGGGAACGCTATTTATAGAGACGAGCTACTTTAATTTTATTGATCCGGATTCTTCTTTCTCATATCCATTTCACGAATATTATTATTTTCCATACATAAAAAATAATGATGTTTATGATGTTATTATGGATAACACAAAGCAAAAATTAAAAGTTGTTATGTGGCGATATTTACCATTTATAAGATACGCGGAATTTAATTCAAACTTTAGGCCACTTGTTCTGTTTGTTTCAAAAAAGAGTGAAGTAAATTATACAGATGGTTTTGATAGATATGGAACTCAATTGGAAACAAAGGATAATGGTATAAGCAGTTTTAAAGAAAAGACGTATTCAAATTCGAATATGGATCCTAAAACAATCGGTTATTTAAAAAAGATGATCGATCTGGCAAGAGAAAACAAGACCAATGTTGTTTTATTTACTGCGCCGGTTTATCGAAAAACGCTGAAGTATTCGCAGTTGGCATGGAAGTCGTATTCTGATGTTTTACAAAAGATAATTTCTCAGTACAAATTGAAATATTATAATTTCGAAAGTGTTCCCTTATGCGACAGTGTTGTTAATTTTAATGATAAGACCCATCTAAACGAAAGAGGAGCATTAAGATTTTCAAATGTATTTAGCGACTCTTTAAAGGTTGAATACTCAAACTAAATAATAATTTAATTTTTGTCCATATCTTTGATCTCAATATTAATGCCGGCTTACAATTGTGAGAAATTTGTGGAGAAGGCCATTAAGAGTATTTTGGACCAGAGTTACTCAAATTTCGAGTTATTGATAGCGGATGATTGTTCAACGGATGGTACCAAACAAATAATCGATTCATTTACTGATCAACGAATAAAGAGATTTCATAATGATACCAATCAAGGATATTTAAAAGCGTCTAATTTACTATTTGGTAAATGTCAAGGTGAGTTTATTACGTTTCAGGATGCAGATGACTTTTCGGAACCAAAGCGATTGGAAAAGCTACATGAAGTTTTGAGTAAAAATGCAGAAATTGGTTGTTGCTATTCTAATGTGTTTATTATTGATGAGAATGAGAGAGTAGAGCGAAGAACCTTTTATCCTAACACTTACACGGAGATATATTCTGGTGTTACATACAAAGTTGTATTTTGCGGGGCAGCTATAATGATTAAAAAAGGAGTTTTTGAAAAAGTGGGGCATTATGACCTCTATTTTGATAGACTTGGAAATGAAGATAAGCAATGGTTTGGGAGAATTCTAGAGTTTACCAAGGTTATTTGTTTAGATGAGCCTTTATATTATTATAGGATGAATCAAAACTCCGTTTCAAGAACTCGTTCGAATATTCGTGCTTATATTTCTGAAGATGTTGCTAAGCAATACATTGTTTATTATAGGAAGTATAAAAAGGATCTTCTTAATGACCCGTCATTAAGAAATGAGTTGAAAAAATATGAGACTGAACGTTTGGCAATATATAAAATGAAAAATGCAAATTTATTAAGAGCCTTCATAATTTTCATATCCGTTGTTATAAGATTCAAACTAAGTATGGAATTTGTAAGAGAAAGCATGAGTTTAATAAAGTACAAAGCAATCGCAAGTAAAAAGGAAAGGATTACGGTTTGAAATTAATTAACCGAATAAAGAGAAAACTAATCGACTACGGATTTTATTCTATAGGGAAAGGAAAGTTGTGTATCGCAACGTATCATGGAATTGCAACTGTTACTAAGAACAAATTTAATGGAAGATATTTTTCTGTTAATGATTTGGAGTCACATTTACGGTACTTCAAAAAGAATTTTCATAGTGTATCAATAGATGATATACATAATGGAAATTTTGTTAAGGATAAAATAAACATTCATATTACGTTCGATGATGGATATTTAAACAATTATAAATATGCTTTTCCCTTGTTAGAGAAGTATCATCTTCATTCAACATTTTATGTGACAGGTATACATAAAACTGAGAATAAGATCCTCTGGGCAGATCTGTTAGATATCTCACCGTATTATATAGATGATGCTTTAAATATTGATGGTGTTCTGTATTATAAAAACAACCAGAGTTTTACCGAATTGGCAAAAGCAATTAAGTTAGATGCTACCGGAGGATTTGAATTTAAATCTAAGGTAGAAAAAGCCATATTTAATAATTTAAAAGAGGATTTCAGAAAAGATCGAGCTCTTGATGACTATTGGAAGTTAATGGAGGATAATGAAATAATGGCTGTTTCTAAAAGTAGTTATGTAGGCATTGGCTCTCATGGATATTACCATAATAATTTAGGTAATTTACCAACTAATTTGGCCTTAAGCGAAATAATTGCCTCAAAGAATCTTTTAGAGCCATTAATTCAAAAGCCAATAACAAGTATTGCCTATCCCGATGGCTCGTACAATAATGATCTACTCAGAATAACGGAAAAATCCGGATTTAAAGTCCAGTTCTTGTATGGTGCCATGGACAACGAATTCCTTAATATTAGTGGAGTTTATGACAGGGAAGGCCTGTACGCGAAGGCATCAAGTGAAAATGAGATTTTTTACAAATTAATTAATGGAAAGACAAACCGAAGCATATAACGAGTATTTTATAGAAGAATATTCTGTGAAGGATGTTGACCATTTTTATAAATTATATTTGGATGTTCACAAGTCGAATCTAACAAAGGAGCACTTTGTTTTAAAGGCAAATACACATTTTGCTGGTTTATTAATTATAGGCTTTATTGCTTACCATAAATCTACTAAGGAGGTTGCTGCTTTCTACGGTGTTTATCCATGTAAATTAATTAGTAATGGAATAGAAGTATTATGTGCTCAATCAGGAGATACGCTTACACATCCTAATCACAGAAGAAAGGGTTTATTTGAGCAACTATTTGCTTTGACAAAGAGAAAGTGTGAAGAGAAGGGTATTAAGTTCCTTTTTGGTTTTCCAAATTTGAATTCTGCGCCTGGGTTTAAAAAATTCGGTTGGGATTTCTACACTAATGTTAAAAACATTCACTTGATATATAATAGAAGTTATTTAGAAAGAGTAAGAGATAAATTTCTTCCTAAATATTGTTATAATATTTTAAATAAACTCGAACTTTCAAATCAATTAGTAGATTTTAATGGATTTCAGTCTGATATTATAAGAAACAAGGAGTATATTGAGTACAAATCAAGTTTATCAAATATCAAATTTTATAAATTAAATTGTTGTATTATATGGGCTAAAGTAGATAAAAATAGTTTTTACTTAGGCGATATTAAGCTTATAAGCAATGGAACATTTAAAGATGCAGCAATTGATCTAATGAAGTTCTTCAAAAGCCTTAGTTTTTGGAATTTTCATTATAGTGCTGATAATGCAAGCCCAATTATTAATGAGCTGCTAAAATTAGAAAGCTTTACTGTAACCGAAGCGGAGTCTATAATTTACAAATTGGACAACACTATAGATATTAATTATTTTAGGTTTAGTATAGTTGATTTTGATACTTTTTGAATGTTGGGATCAACAGTTAAATCTAGATAAAAATTAAAATAATAAATTGCGAACCAATCTTTATCTCTTTACAACTAATTTCCCTACGGGTTTAAGTGGTGAGTTGTGGTTGCAAAATGAGATAAATATTACTCATAAAAATTACGAACGAATTTTGATTTTCCCGGATCACGATAGGTATGATTCTGTTTTATTGCCAAGCAATTGTTTTCCGCAACAAAATGTACAAGCTAATAGTGAAAAAGAACCTTTAACTTTTTTCGATTTACTCAATATCTCCAATATAGTATTAAGTGATTTTATATTATTATTAAAACAAGGAGCATTTTTCTCAAACTTGAGATATAATATTTCACTTATAAAAAAGCTTTATAAAAAGGCAAAATACATTTCAAAGCAAATTGAAGAACCTGAAAAGTCGGTGCTTTATTCATACTGGGCTGACAACGGCGCTACCTTGGCGTGCATGATAAAAACATTTAAACCTGCAATAAAGGCTATATCAAGAGCTCATGGATACGAGATCTACGAGGATCTAAAAAAAGACAAGATCATACCTTTCAGAAATTATCAAAATAAGATCATTGATCATATTTATTCTGTTTCAAAAAAAGGAGCAGAACATTTAAAACGTAAGCATCCTTATTTTGCTAATAAATATAGTTTTTCATATCTGGGTACGAACGATCATGGTTTAGCTTTTTTTGACCCAAACGACATTTTTAGCATAGCCACATGCTGCAATTTAAATTCAATTAAAAGAATAGAGTTAGTATCGGAAATATTGCAGAACGTAGACGAAAAAATGAAATGGCATTTGATAGGCGATGGTCCTGAAATGAACAAAATAAAAAAAGCGAATTCGATATTGCCCATGAATATTGAAGTGATCTATCATGGATCGATGAGTCAGGATAAACTTTTTGAATTTTACAGAACAACACATTTAAACGTGTTATTGAGCGTGAGTTACTCTGAGGGTTTACCGGTTACTATGATGGAAGCTATAAGTTTTGGAATTCCATTGATATCAACAAGCGTTGGTGGATGCAATGAAATTTGTAATTCACAAACCGGTGTTTTAATAGTACGTGATTTTGATCCAAAAGAAGTGGCAAAGATCCTTGAAGAGTTTAAAAGATCCACTATGAATACTTTGCAATTTCGATCTGGTTGTCGTAACTATTGGTTGAGTAATTTTAATGCAAATAAAAATTATTCTAGCTTCATGCAAACAATACTAAACTAAACATTATGAATTCACTACTAAAAAAAATAGCTGCTTATAGATTGCAGCGTGGTTTTCGAAACTTGTCGAATGATCTATCGGCACTTGGAAATGGTCTTACGGCTGAACAAATAGTTGAGTTTCTTTTTTCAAAAAAAGGCTCACTGGTTAGACCCTGGCAATTTAGAAGCGAGATCACAAATTTGCTTACACTTTATAAAGGATTAAATGCAATTTTTGCTCTTGAAATTGGAACTGCAAATGGCGGAACGCTTTTAGGGCACTGTAGGTTGGCTGATCCGGGAGCTACAATCATTAGTATTGATCTCCCCGAAGGTAAATTTGGAGGCGGATATCCAGATTGGAAAATTCCAATTTATCAACGATTCGCGGGTAAACAGCAACGGCTTGAATTAATAAGAGATAATTCTCATTCCAAAGAAACTATTCAAAAAGTAGAGAAAATTTTAAATGGAAACAAACTTGATTATTTATTTATCGACGGTGATCATACGTACGAAGGAGTAAAAAAGGATTTTGAATTATATAGCCCATTCGTGAAAAAAGGCGGAGTTATCGTCTTTCATGATGTTGTACCACACCCAGGTTCACTATGCAAAGTAGATGAGTTTTGGAATGAGATCAAGCAAAAATTTGAGCATAAAGAATTTATTGATAAACCAGACCAAGCATCTTTTGGCGTAGGAATACTGTATTATAATTAATAACGAGTTTCAGAAAATTGGTATTAGTATTTGTTCAACATCGATCGGTGTTTGCGATAGCGGGAGATGAAAAATAAGTTTTTATTTCTGATCCCATTAACTCCAAAGGCTTATTTAACGCCTAATAGAAGTGCACTGCGAGCGTTAAGTTTGCAAAATTTGGTTAATCAAAATTATGATAATTGGTCGGCTATTCTTATAGGCAAAACGGACGAAACCATTCCAAAGACTAGTAATTTTATAATTCTTGATGTGGAGGGAACAAAGGAGGCAAAACTTCAAGCCGCAACTAAATATATAAAGGATACTAATCTAGACTTTGATTATTTGATAAGGTTGGATGATGATGATATGTTTAATAACAAACTTTTGTCAAAATTGGCCGAAAAGGAATTCGACATATATATTGATAAATATCACACCTTTTGGGATGCATCAACAGGTTCTATTGCTCAACAAGTTCCATATTGGTTTGCCAATACATGTATTCACAAAAAAGAACATGCATTAACTGCTTACGGTACATTTCCAAGAGACACAACCGTTTTTACAAAGGAAAAGCCATATTTGATCGAAAATGGACATGGCGATTTTCATAAGTACTATAACCAAAATCATACGATCTTAGTTGCAGAGAGAAATGATCCTTTATATGTGCGAACTTTAAATCCCGATTCACATAGTTCGTTATTCACCGGCGATTTTGTGAAGTACATGAATTTGTTCGGGATATGGAGAGGAAATACTTTAAAGAATTATTCTTTCCTAAAGGATTTTAAGTTGCCCGTATTGCCAAATGTTCAAAGAAAGGATCAAGACTTCATGTTTAAATTGAAAAATACTTATGCCATGTTAAAAGGCTTAATGAATTTTCAAAGAAAAGTAATTTGGAAGGATCAGGCCGCATTACAAATGTCTAAAGTCATTCTTCCTTATGCCAATAAGGAATGTGTTAATTGTTTGCTCACCAACTCAGATTCGGAGGATATTACATTTAATTCTAAGGGAGTATGTAACTATTGTGTAAGTTATGAAAAAAAACATTTAGCAACGAAAAGTAAAACAGATAGATCGAAGGATCTAAAACAATTGGTTGAACAGATAAAAACTGTTGGAAAGGGAAAACAATATGATTGCATCATTGGCGTAAGCGGAGGTATTGACAGTACGTATGTTGCTTATTTGTCGAAACAATTAGGCCTTAGACCTCTTGCAGTGCATTTAGACTACGGCTGGAATAGTGAATTAGCTGTAACTAATATTAATGCAACCCTTCAAAAGTTAGGTATAGATCTGTTTACTTATGTGATCAATTGGGAAGAAATAAAAGATCTTCAATTAGCCTTTTTAAAAGCTTCAGTAGTAGATATAGAATTGATCAATGATTTTGCAATTTTTGCCGCCTTGCATAATGAAGCACATAAGCGTGGTGTAAAGTATGTGCTGAACGGAATGAATATTGAAACGGAAGGAGAGAAGCTTCCAAAGGGATGGGCTCATGAGAAATTTGACCAACTAAACATCCTGTCTATTCACAAGAGATTTGGGAAGGTTAAACTAAAAAGTTATCCTAAACTTTCTTATTTCAAAAGGTATTATTTAACGGTCATTTACAAACTTAAATGGCTTCCTATTTTAAATTATGTTAGTTATAACAAGGCAGAAGTAAAGGATCTAATGATAAAGGAATTGGGATGGAGAGATTACGGTGGAAAGCATTTTGAATCTATTTTCACTAGATTTTACCAAGCTTATATTCTGCCAAATAAATTTCATATTGATAAAAGAAAATTTCATTTATCAGTGTTGATCTGTTCGGGTCAAATTACAAAGGAAGAAGCGTTGATAGAAATGCAAAAGCCAATTTACGATCCGCAATTATTAAAAGAGGACTATGATTTTGTTTTGAAGAAATTGGGATTAAGTGAATCGGAGTTTGAGGCTATTTTGGATCTGCCAATAAAGGATCATTTAGATTATGATTCTTATATTAAAAAGCATTATAAATATCATGCACAGTTTTTTAAGTTCATGAAACCATTCACCAAAATAATTAAAACACTTAGGGGAATAAAGTGATCTTAGTACTTAATTAAATAGTGAATAAGAGTTCGATATTATTTTCTAATTTTTTAACTGAACAGCAGCTAAAACGCGTAACTTATTATTCTTATTTCCCGGTTTTGGAAGAAGGGAGCGAAAATAATGAGAGCTTTAAATTACTTCCATCAGACGATTCAATTGCCTACACAATAAAATTTGATCCAAAAACCAAGGTGGTTCAAGAGGGAGAAAAGAATTGGTTCAACCAACCTTTGATCGATCATGCCGACAAAACCAGATTCCTCCCTGAATCAAAGATCAAGCGCCTTGACTTCAGCAAAAAAAAACACTCTAAGTGCATCATCATAAATTTGATCGATTATTGTTACGGCCATTCTCTTGTAAAGCTCTTAAATGTTGAGAATTTTTACAAAGATCACTCGCAAACTCACGATCTGTTTGTGATCAGTTTTCCGGATGTAGAAGATTATTTGCCTTCAGAAAAATTCAACTCGTGCTTGCTCGATCTTAGCTTTTCAGAGATAAAAAAAATATACAATTTTGAAAAGATCATTGATAAGGTTAAAGAGAATTATTCGCATGTCGACTTCGCCGTTCTAGATGCGTATTTGAATGTTGAAGATAGAACAGAAAAAGCTGAATTTTTTAATTTTTTTGGGAAGGGGGAAAACGCATATAAGAACAAAAGAATTGTTACATTCCATTATAGAGCAGACAAAGGAAGAGAATGGGGTGAAGGTAAGCAAAACAAAAATGTGATCGAATTATTTGATCTAATAAGACCTTATTTTACCAAGGATGTTATATTTTGTGTTCTTGGCGATAAGGATAAAAGTTCTTTTCCGGATTGGATAATAGATAAACGGATCGTTAAATACCCAAATCCAATTGTTCATGAATACAGTCAGATCATAGCAAGTAGTGTATTAATTATTAGCATCACCGGATCTAATTTAGTATTACCAAGCCTTCTTTCGAGAGGAATGCTTGTTCATTTTGTTAAAGAACCATTTGTACGCTTAACCGGAACCGATGTTGTAAATTATCAGGAGCATAGTAGTCAAACTACTTATGATAATATATACATCTTTGAAGATGGAAAAAGATCAACTGAACCAAAGGAATTAGCTTATAGGTTATTGAGACTTTTTGAAGGAAAATTGGCAATTGAATACAAAAGCTATAGTATAAATTGTTTGAAGGCTTCAAAACCAACGCCTACACAAAAGGAATATATTTTGAAACAACATAGCTACTTTGATTACAATAATGCAAAGGAGTTGAACAACGAATTGAATATGAAATATTGGAGAGCTATAAATAGAAGGAACATTGTTAAAAGGATAATCAATAAAGTTAAGCGCAGCTTTTTAAAAACTCGCAAATGAAAGCAAATTGAAATTAAAGGTGATAAAGGAAAGCAATAGTAAAATGGCTTTATTTACAAATTTTGTAAGTCCCGAGCAGCTAAACCATGTTACCTATTATTCATATTTTCCGGTTTTAGAGGAAGGAACGGGAGTGGAGGAAAGTATTAGGTTGCTTTATTCTGACAATGCCATAGCCTACACAATTAAATTTAATACCAAAAACAAAACAATTCAAGAAGGCGAAAAAAATTGGTTTAATCAACCCTTGATCGATCTTGCAGATAAAACAAGACATTTGCCCAAGGACAAAATTAAACGAATGGACTTCACCAATAAAAAACACAAGAAATGTATTATCATAAATCTGATCGATTATTGTTATGGACATTCGCTTATTAAGTTGTTGAATATTGAGTCTTTTTACAAAGACTATGCCGAAACCCACGATCTTTTTATTATTAGTTTTCCTGACGTAGAGGATTATTTACCTACCGGAAAATTTAATTCGTGTTTGCTCGACCTGAGTTTTTCCGACATTAAAAGGATCTATAATTTAAAGTCGATAATAGATAAGGTAAGAGAAAACTACTCGGAAGTTGACTTCGGGGTTTTAGATGCTTATCTAAAGATCGAGAACAAATCGGAAAAAGCGAATTTTTACAATTTTTTTGGTCACGCCGAAAATAAATACAAAGATAAAAAGATAGTAACGTTTCACTACCGAGCCGATAATGGAAGGGCTTGGGGTGAAGGGCGGCAAGTGAAAAATGTGATAGAACTTTTTAATATTCTTCGGCCATACTTTAGTAAAGAGGTAATGTTTTGTGTTTTAGGCGATAAAGATAAATACAGTTTCCCGAATTGGATCGTAGATAAGCGGATCCATAAATATCCAAATCCGATCGTGTATGAATACAGTCAAATAATTGCAAGTAGCGTTTTGATGGTTAGTGTTACCGGATCTAACATGGTTTTGCCAAGTCTTCTTTCAAAGGGAATGCTTGTTCATTTTGTTAAGGAGCCTCTCGCTCGATTAACCGGAACTGACGTTGTAAATTATAAGAATAACATCAATACAACAACCTACGAACACATATACATATTTGAGAATGGTGTAAGATCGATCGCACCAAAGAAATTAGCGTTTCGACTAATAAGATTGTTTGAAGGAAAACTTTCTATAGAGTATAAAGGCTATAGTATAAGTAGTGTTCGGAACGGAAAACCGGCATTAACCCAAAAGGAATACATTATGGAAAGACACGGTTATTTTGATTACAACAAAGCAAAGGAATTGAATAACGAAATAAACAATAGGTATTGGCGCTCTATCAATGGGAACAATATAATTAAAAGAGTTATAAGTAAGGTCGCGAGAAGCTTAAGAAAGAAGTAGCTTAAATAAACGAGTGAAAAAAGCAATTGTGTTTAAAGTTTTAATAATGTATAAAAATATAAAGAGTGTTATTTAATTCGGTAGAATTCTTTATTTTCTTTTTTGTTGTAACAACAACATACTTTTTAATACCTCATAAGTATAGGTATTTGTTATTGTTGTTTAGCAGCTGTTATTTTTATATGGCCTTTGTACCAATTTACATTTTGATACTTGGCTTCACGATCGTTATCGACTACTTTTCGGGAATACTTATTGAGAAAGCAGAAGGAAAAAGAAGGAAAACTTATTTGATAATTAGTTTGGCTTCTAATATCCTGGTACTAGCTGTTTTCAAGTACTATAATTTTTTTAATGAGAACATCACACAGCTTATGAATTCTCTTGGGTTCGATAACCCCATGCCATATCTTTCTATTTTATTACCTATAGGGCTTTCCTTTCATACTTTTCAAGCCATGAGTTACACCATTGAGGTTTATAGAGGTAACCAACCGGCGGTAAGAAATTTTGGCATATATTCTTTATACGTTATGTTTTATCCGCAATTAGTGGCGGGCCCAATTGAACGGCCGCAAAATCTATTGCACCAATTTACCGAGAAACATTATTTTGATTACAAACGCGTAACAAACGGCTTAAAATTAATGGTATGGGGTTTGTTCAAAAAAGTTGTTATAGCCGATAGACTATCACTATTTGTTGATCAAGTTTATAACGACCCAACAAGTTATCAAGGTCTATCTTTAATTGTTGCAACTGTATTCTTCACGTTTCAGATCTATTGCGATTTCTCAGGATATTCTGACATGGCTTTGGGCGCGGCAGAAGTAATGGGCTTTAAATTAATGCAGAATTTTAAGCGACCTTACTTTTCAAAAACCATCTCCGAATTTTGGAAACGCTGGCATATTTCGCTATCAAGTTGGTTTAAAGATTATGTGTATATTCCTTTAGGAGGGAACAGGGGACTTAAATGGAGATGGTATTTTAATCTCTTCGTTGTGTTCTTATTGAGTGGTTTCTGGCATGGTGCAAATTGGACATTTGTCATTTGGGGAGCATTACATGGCTTTTACCTCATATTTGGGATCACCACAAAGCCGATGAGAGACAAATTGAATTCTTTTATTGGCTTAAATAAATTTCCACGGTTTTTATCATTGATCCAGATCATCATCACGTTTTTATTAGTAAGTTTTGCATGGATCTTTTTCAGAGCTAATAGTTTAAATGATGCATTTTATATTTGTTCAAATTTATTTACAGGACTTGGCGATAGTATATCAAGTATATTGAATGGTTTTGCTCAGCGTGGACAAGGTAAAAATGTTTTCTCGCAAATTTTCCTTGGGCAACTGATCGAGGATTTCATCATCGCTGTTTTGGGCATCGCCCTAATGGAATTTGTTCATTACAAACAACGTAATAAAAGTTTAAGAGAGTTAGTGAGTACGAAGCCTTTTTATGTTAGATGGGCAGGTTATTATGCAATTATATTGGCAATACTATTTTTAGGTGTTTATGGACAAAGACAATTTATTTATTTTCAATTTTAAGGAATGAAAGTGGAAGTAAGAAAATTTTTACTAAAACTTGGATTGATATTTTCTCCATTCGTTATTCTAATTGTGATCGAATTATTTGTTCTGCCACCCGATCATTTTACTTTTCGTTTTTATGAAACCATACGAATAGGTCATTTTAATTCAGAATTATATGGTCCGTTTTACCCAAATGTTAACCTAGATAAGATCGAGCAAGGCGATCTGGCGCCTTATACACCTTATGCGGTAAAAAGGCGAGTTATACTACATACCGATAGATATGGTTACCGAAAAGTAAACACTCAAAGACGATCGGAAGTTGTGATCATTGGCGATTCATATATTTGGGGAAGCGGTTTATCTCAAGATGAGATGTTATCTGAAATATTGGAAAAGAAGTGGAACGTTGGTGTTTATCCTTATGCCCCATCAGAAGTGAATTCGTTTTTAAGGGATGGCAGGTTTATTAAGGACCCACCAAAGACCGTGATCGTTAGTTCTATTGAAAGATATTTATGCGATCTTCCTAAGATCGATGAAGAAATATTGAATGGTAAACGAATTGCAAAGGAGAGTTTTTGGTACAAGAGTGATCTGTTGCAACAAACAGCTGTTACCATTGATAGAATATGGGATTCGAGAATGTATAATTTTTATAAGAAGAGAGTGTTTAGTGTCTTTAGTTCTAGGTTATACGTAAAAAGGTCTAAAATGTTATTTTTACAAGGCGAAAGCGCGAACAAGGACGGAACAAAGGAAGAGATCGATCGTTATGCTTCTGTGATTGAAGGGTATTGCAATTATTTTAAAGGTCAAAACATTGAATTTTTATTTCTACCGATCCCAAACAAAGAGAACATCTACTATGAAATATTCCCTTCACAAGAAAAACCAAATTTATTATCTGAGTTAATTAAGGAATTAGAAAAAAGAAATGTCCCTGTAATAAATACGCAAACCGCTTTTGATAGTGCGTATAAAAATGAAGGTAAAACGTTGTATCAGCTCGATGATAGTCATTGGAATATAGAAGGAGTAGAAGTAGCCGCCCATTTAATAGATAGTGCTTTAGTAAAAAGAAATAAAACCAAAGAACAATGAGTTCAAAAATTAAGTTCGCAATAGTTGGATGCGGTAGCATCGGAAAAAGGCATTTGGCCGTTTTAGATTCAGAGGCAGAAGCGGAGATCGTAGCAATATGCGACGTTGTAGAAGAAAGAGTAAAGGAGCTGAGTAATTTGTACAATGGTATAAAAACATACAGCTCATATTCAAAAATGTTGGAAGAGATCGATGCTGATGTTATTAATGTTGTTACGCCCCACCATTTACATTCTTCAATGAGCATTGAAGCTCTTAATAAAGGGTTTAATGTATTAGTTGAAAAACCAATGGCGCTTAAAAGCACCGATTGCACTCTAATGATAAATGCAGCAAATGCAAACAATAAAAAACTTTGGGTGGTTAAGCAAAATCGCTATAATATCCCTATTCGCTTAGCAAAAGAAGCGCTCCAAAATAATCGTTTGGGAAAGATATTTATGGTTAAGTGCGATATACTTTGGAATCGTTATCAGGGATATTATGATGAGTCGCCATGGAGAGGAAAGAAAGAACTTGAAGGTGGCGCACTTTACACGCAAGCCAGCCATTTTATAGATCTGTTAGTTTGGTGGTTTGGTGACCTAGTGGAATCAAAAAGTATCATGGAAACGCAAAATCATCGTATCGAAACGGAAGATTCAGGAATATCTGTACTTATGTTTGCCAATGGAACAATTGGAAGTTTAATATGGACCACCTGTGTTTACAATAAAAATTACGAAGGCAGTATTACTATTGTGGGCGAAAAGGGAACAATAAAAATTGGTGGACAGTATTTGAACAAGATAGAGTATTGGGATGTTGAAGGATATCCATTGCCGGAGGGAATTGAATTTACAGATAAACCTAACGCTTACGGTAAATATCAAGGCACGAGTTCAAATCATGATAAGGTTATTAAATCGATCATTTCACAGATAAAGGGTAGAAGCTTTGAGACGGTTGATGGTTATGAGGGAATTAAAAGTATTAACGCAATCGAAATGCTGTATGGAAACTCAAAATAATTTAAAAATATTCTCTTCATCAATAAAGAATGTGCAATTCGGAGAGAATTGTAAAGTAATTGAGCCTGTAAATATATATGGATGCAAAATTGGCGACAATACTTTTATTGGCCCCTTTGTTGAGATCCAAAAAGATGTAACTATTGGTGCTAATTGCAAAATACAATCGCACTCCTTTATTTGCGAATTAGTTAATATTGGTAATAATTGCTTTATCGGTCATGGCGTAATGTTTGTGAATGATCTCTTCTCAATTGGCGGCCCTGCCCAAGGTAATAAGGAACTTTGGAAAAGAACGGACATAGGCGAAAGTGTATCTATAGGTTCTAATGCAACAATTCTTCCGGTGAACATTTGCAATAACGTAGTTATAGGAGCGGGGGCTGTGGTTACAAAAAGTATTACAGAGCCCGGTATCTATGCAGGAAATCCGGCAAAAAAATTAAGAAACATATAAATTAAATTAATGAAAGTTCCTTTTGTAGACCTTAAACTTCAGTATCTCAATTTGAAAACAGATATTGATAAAGCAATTTCAGATGTTATTGCAGAAACGGCATTTGTTGGCGGCTCTAATAATAAATTCGTAAATAAGTTTGAAAATGAGTTTGCGGCATATCTTGGGTTAGATCATGTAGTGTCGTGTGCTAATGGTACAGATTCATTAGAGATCTTGTTAGAAGCTTATGGAATAACTGCTGGAGATGAGGTTATTGTTCCGGCTCTAACATGGATATCAACGTCTGAAGCAGTTGGTAGAATTGGAGCAAAACCAATTTTTATTGACGTTTGCGACGACACACTTCTTATAGATCTTAAATTACTAGAATCGAAAATAACAAAAGCAACAAAGGCTATCATACCGGTTCATCTTTATGGAAATGCCGTTAATATGGAAGAACTCATGCGTATTGCAAATAAATATCAATTGATAGTTATTGAAGACTGCGCACAATCACACGGTGCAAAATACAATGAAAAACTAACTGGTACTTTTGGTCATGCCGCTTCATTTAGTTTTTACCCTGGAAAAAACCTGGGGGCTTATGGAGATGCCGGTGCCATTGCAACAAGTGATGCAGATATTGCCGCTACTTGCAGAATGATTGCTAATCATGGACAAAAAAAGAAACACGACCACCAGATCGAAGGCCGTAATTCTAGAATGGATGGAATACACGCTGCGATACTTTCAGTTAAGCTTAAACATTTGGATGATTGGAATAGTTTAAGGAATAAAGCGGCAAATACATATCAAGATATGATCAACACAAAGAAATATCAATTGCCGGTAATTAATCCAAAGGCATATCATGCTTTTCATTTATTTGTTATAAGAAGTAATAATAGAGACGCCATGAAGGATCATTTGGATCAAAATGGTATCGATGTAGCTATTCATTATCCAACCGCCCTACCTTTTTTAAAGGCATATTCAAATTTTGGTTATACAGAATCGGATTTTCCGGTGTCTTTTAGAAACTCTAAAAAGATCTTATCGATCCCTATGTTCCCCGAACTAACAAAGGAGCAAATAAAATATATAAGCGATAGCTTAAATGCGTTTAATTGATGTCTAAGCAAAAGAGTGTTTTATTGATCTGCTGGGACTTCCCACCCAATTATGGCATTGGAGGAAGAAGATGGGCAAAGCTCGCGAAATGTTTGGTAAAGGATGGTTATACCATTCACGTCATTAAATCAGAAACACCAAAAGGAAACAGCATTTCACCTTGGTTAAAGGATGTTGATCATAAAAATATTTTGGTCAGTAATATAAAACCCCACTGGGCAGTTGAGTGGTTGCACTCGTATGATTCAATATTTTCGTTTGCAAAGATCAGATTTGCTAAATACTTTTTAAAATTAAAATATAAAGGAACAATTTTTGATAAAGCGATCGGTATTCAAACCGAATTCAATGCTTTGGCAACAGATCTAATTACAAAGAACAACATCAATAATGTTATAGTTACAGGCGCCCCATTTAATTTGATATATTATACGGCTCTTCTGAAACAAAGAATGAAGTACTTAAATATTATTGCCGATTATCGTGATCCATGGATCAATTCTGTTAATTATGGGATGCTTCATTTAACTAAAGATCAATTAATGCAAGAACATGAAAAGCAGAATAGTGTTTTTAATAATGTTGATGTAGTTACTGCTCCCAATGATTTTTTGATCGAACAGATCAAACAAACAAATACCGGAAAGGTGAATGCAATGCCGCTTTTTTTAAAGCTTCCCCACTTTTTCGACAAAGATGATGTGGTTTTGGAGAGATCTGCAACTAGCAAAGAACACGATAAGTTAAAACTTATATATGCAGGCGCACTTTATAGCGACACGGAAAGATATCTCAGCATCTTAGCAAACTCTATCTTAAAATTCAAAGTTAAATTCCCACGTGCAAAAATTGAAGTGGATCTTTATACCAAACACAAGAGTCTTGCCCTCTCACGATTAGGATTGGAAGAGAATATTCGCTTTCATGAACCTATTGGAGATAAAATTTTTAATGTTGTTCGCCAAAGTGATCTATTCATTATTTTATTAACAGATCATAACAAAGATTTTAAGACAACTAAATTCTATGAGTTTTTACCTTATAAGGTCCCTTATTTATTAGTAGGACCTAAAGGGCATGTTTCAGAAAGTATAGAAAAGGAGGAGCTTGGTTTTTTACTTACCGAAGAACATGACTTGAGTTATATATATGAGAAATTATTGATCTCGAAGGAATTAAAGGGCTTTAAGGACATTGATAAGTATTCACTCGATAATTCAACCCCATTATTAAACAGTATTCTAAAGAACTGATCTCAAAACCGGCTGATTATTCTCATAAGAAGAATGATCCAGATTTACTTAACTTTGCTTGCGAATGAAAGATCACCAACATATCAAAAGAATAATTGAGCTTAATGCTCAGCATTCCGACAGACATAAGTTTCATGAAGAAGCCGGTAAATTGTTGATCGAAATGGCGAATGACAAGGAGTTTTGGTTTGAAATAATAAAACAAAATCTAACTGATAAAGGATATTTAAACAGAAAATGGACCATGTATGATATTCCATTTTTATATGTTTATGAATGCGACGATTTTTTGGTTAAAGTGCATCTTTTTGTTCCGCTTAGTACTTACAAGCCGCATATAGTTGCTTCCGCCATACATCATCACAATAACTATATGCTGTCTACGTATGCCGCATTTGGGAGTGGATATGAAACTTTGTTATTTGAAAAGAACTTTAGAATAAACCCCCAAACAAAAGAAGTGGATCTAAAGATCAGAGAACATTTTACTCGAAAAGAAAGATCGCTTCATTTGGTAGATTCTTGGGAGCCACATGTTGTAATAAACCCAACCTCTTTATCCGCTACATTGATATTGTGGAGCCCGGATAAGAAAAGGGTAACAGATTCGTTAAGAAGCAATCCAATATTGAAATCACTTAAACTCCCATTACGAAAGCTCATATATGCTTTTAAATTGGATAAAAAGTTAGGGATCGCATCAAAGGAAACGTATCAATTTTATGTTAAGGACAATAAATTTTACGCGATATTGGAAGATGAGTTTTTTGCTCCTACAAGAGCTCAGTCTGGTCCAGAAGTGGATGACTATTCCATTCAAACTGTTTTTGCATTTATTCAAAGAATGGGCTTTAACGATAAGGAATTCCTGAGACACTTAAAAACCTCAAAGGATGTGCCTGTTTATTATCATAATTGGATAGATATGTTACTCAACGATGTGTCGGTTCCGGATACATTCGCGAAGGAAAAAATAAATGTTCCCGGCGGCATACTTAAAATAGAAGATATTATTAACGCCGATAGAAATATTAATTCGAGATCGTAATGAAAGTTTTAGTTCACATGAAACTTATTCTCAACGTTTCTTGTTTGAATATGAAAACAGCGCATGCGGCAAATTCATTTTTTATCTGGTTTTCTGAACAGAACTCTGTGATACTTCGTAGATCATTTTAATGCTATACATCACTTTATTGGATCAATTTCACCCTGGAATATATTCTAGTCAGGTGTTAGATGTATGCGATTATTTAAACGAGAAGCACAAAGTAAAAATAAGGGTAGTAGCATTTTTGTCAGTTAAAGAACTGCTACGTACTGATGCAAAAAAACAGTTAAAAAAGATCGCCCCCTCTGCTATTGTTTTTCCATCTATGCCTGGCCTCAAAAATTTCGAATGGACCGCGATCTTTCTTTTTTTTATTTGTCTATTCACCGGAGAAAAGGTAGCAATATGCAGAAATGTATTTTGTACAAAAATGGCATTACGCGTTAAAAAAATTGGCTTATTGAAAAAGGTAGTAATGGATGGTAGAAGTGCCATGGCCGCTGAAATTGAAGAGTATGATGTTTTTCCGGTTGACTATTTACGTAAGAATGTGAGGAAGTGGGAAAAGCTAGCGGTCAACAATAGTGATTTCAGGATCTCAGTTTCTGAAAAGTTAGTATCATATTGGAAAGATGAATATGATTATAAAAGTAATGAGCATGTTGTTATTCCATGTACACTCGATACAAAACATTTTAGCGAAACAAAGTTTTTAATAAAGAATGAGCAAAAGCAATTAAGGGAAGATCTGGGTTTTTCAGTTACAGATATAGTTGCTGTATATTCGGGCTCGAACGCCCCCTGGCAATCATTTAAATTACTTAGCGATAATTTATCACAAATGTTTGACCTTGATCCTAATTTTAAAGTATTGTTCTTATCAAAAGACAATGAGGAATTAAAAGCCTTGCAACAAAAACACAAAGGTAGAATTGTGGTAAAGTGGCTAGACCATAAAGACGTTCTTTCTTATCTTCGGTGTTGTGATTATGGCATTTTGTTACGTGAGCGATCAAATACCAATAAGGTTGCTTCGCCCGTTAAATTTGCCGAGTATTTATATTCAGGGTTAAAGGTACTCATCTCTGAAGATCTTGGAGATTTTTCGGCGTTTGTTGTGCATCATAACTGTGGATCGGTGATAAATTTAAATAACAAAGATTTTAAAAAGTTAGGATCAGTTAGCGTTAACGAAAAGGAACATTGTTTCGAACTTGCTTGCAAATATTTTAAAAAGGAGTCTGATGTGAATGATGCATCGTATAAACGTTTGATACAAAATATATCAATTAAGTAATCATGGGAAGTAAAATTAAAAATGCGGATGGAGTTAGAAAGCTTGGACTTCTAGATATTGCACCTGATTGCGAAATCGAGATAAATAGGCCGGTTTACGACTTAGCGGCAATATCAAAAGGAAAAAAAGTTGTTGATGTGGGGTGTGGATATGGCGCAACTCGCGATATCGTAATGAACGCCGGAGGAGAGTGGACCGGAGTGGAGCCATTTGAGGGAGGAGGGCACACCGTAGTAGGAGATGCGCAAAATTTGCCATTTGAAAACGAAAGTTATGATATTGTATATATGAATGCTGTGTTAGAACATGTGCCTGATCCGGGAAAGGCATTTGTTGAAGTTGCCAGAGTATTAAAGAAAGGCGGTATTTTTATTGGTTACGTGGCTTTTATGGAATGTTTTCATGAAATTTCATACTGTCACCTTTCGTTTAAGGCATTAGAGAATTTCTCGAATACAAACGGAATGAAATTAAAAAGAATATCTGGGGGTCATAGGTTTGGTATCGATTATCACAAAGCAGTGCTGTTTTATCCCTTATCTTTAAAGATCTTTCGCTCAGTAAATGCGTTCTTCATAAGAAGTCTATTTAAATTTAAATCTAAAGTTGCATACTTAGCATTACTTTTGATAAGAAGAAAGAGTAACGTTGAGGCAAAGCATTTGTCTCAATTATATTACAAGGTGGAATGTTTGCGTCAATCGGTTGGTTTTTATTTTTACATCACCAAGGTTTAAATGAACGAATTATACAGGCAAAATGAAATGAGCAGAACAGATATAATTCTGGCTTTTTTTATTTACCTATCCATTTTCATTAATTCATTCATATTCTTTAAAGAGCCTTTTGAATTTCAATTCGGATATATTATTTATATTCCATTGTTACCTGTATTCATTAGAAGATTTGGTTATAATAAAGGCTTATTGATCATTTTTTCTGTTTTATTGTTAGTTGGGATTTTTAATATTTTTATACAACAAAATACCGCAGCGCAATTTTTTAAGGTTTTTACTGGTTTATCCCTTTCTTATTTCTTTTACGATTACGTTATTAAAGAGTACGATTTCAATATTGAAAAGCTATTCAAATGGTATTTATTAGGGTGTTACATTGCCGCACTTATTGGCATATTTCAGTTTATTTCTTTTCACATAGGATTTACGCCAGGGTATCAATTTACGTGGATATTGAACAAATGGGGCTTGGCACCGGGAGGTAATTTTGGGCTACGTGTAAATTCAATATTCTCTGAACCCACTCACTTAGGGGCTGTGCTCTCGGCTTCTTTTTTTGTATCCGTTTATAATTTATTTATAAAAGAGCCTTACTATCTTTCTAAATTCAAGAGCACCATAATTATAATTGTTTATTTGCTTTCATTCTCAGGCTTAGGTCAAATTGGGATCTTCCTTTCGGTAATTTTGTTTGCATTGAATTTTGGATTAGTAAGATATATTTTTGTAATAATACCAATATCATTATTGATGTTTAATTATTTATACAATAATGTGAAGGATTTCAGAGAAAGATATGACGGGATCGTGGGTCTATATACCACTGGTAAATTTGTGTTAGGGAAAACACATGGATCCTCATTTATCCTCTACAATAATTATCATGTTGCAAAAGAGAATTTTAAAGGAAATTTTTTATTTGGTAGTGGTATAGGTTCGCATCCAATTGCTTTTGAAAAACACTCTCTTGCTAATAAGATAAAGGTATACGGCTTCAACCTTAACTCCGCCGATGCCAATTCCATGTTATTGCGTTTGATCTCCGAAACGGGATTGTTTGGTGTTTGCATCTTCCTTTTCATCATTTTTAAATTCTATGTAAAAAGAACCGATGAGGAAGACACCTATCATTGGCTGGTAAGTAATGGAATTTTGATCATGATCTTGTTGAATCTTTTCCGGCAAGGACATTATTTCTTAAATGGCTTCCCTTTCTTTGTATTATTGTACATCTACAACTCCATCTCGTATAACGAGTATCTGCAAAACAAAAATGCAGTTACTACTTCTGAGAGTCCTCAGTTGGAGTAGTATCCTTCCTTCTTCTTATTTTCTTTTCTCTCATGTTCAACATTTCTATGAACATAGCAAAGGCTAAAGCAATGTATGCGTAATTCTTGTTCAGTTCTAAATGCTCTGTTTCAGGAACTGTGAAATTATACGCGTCAAGCAAAGCTTCTCCAACTAAAATTCCTCCTATCACTAGTAAAAATGCTAAGGCTATGGTTTTAATTCCCGGATTTCTATTAATAAAGTCAGCAACGTAGCCACTAAATAAGATCATTAATATCATCGATATCACCACACCACCTATCATGATCACTACTTCTCCACTTACACCCACTGCTGCTAAGATGCTGTCGAAACTAAAAATAAAATCAATGATGATTATCTGAACAATGATGGCACCAAACGAATCTTTATCATCATGTTTTTTGGTATGTCCGCCTTCATGCTCATGTAATTTCTCTAGGATCTCTTTCCAGGTCTTAAATATCAAGAACACACCGCCGCCAAATAGGATCAAAGCTTTGCCTGAAATACCGTAATCACCCAAAGTAAATAACGCATCTTTTAAATGCGCTATCCAGCCAACTAAACAAAGTAGTACCGAACGCACAAGCAATGCCAAACTTAATCCAATAAAACGCGCGCGCTTTTGTAAGGCTCTTGGTAATTTATCTACGGCAATAGATATAAAAATGATGTTATCTATCCCTAAAATGATCTCCAGAATTGATAAAGTGATCAAATTAACCACACCCTTCCAGGTAAAAAGTACATCAAAAAGGGATGGGTCGTTGGTCATAGATACTGAAATATTTTGCGAAGATACGAAATAATTAAATTTAAAATAAAATTATTATTATTGAAAATCAAGTAGTTAAGAGTTTTATATGTTAAATTCCAGTACTATGTGTTGCATAGTACTAAAAAAACAACATATCTTTGTATCACCAAATAATTGCAATTTATTTAAAACATTAAAATAAACAGGGGAAGCAAAAAAGGGAAAGCTTCACCACAAAAAAAGAAACTATGAAAAAATTAAAAAGTAGAATTATAAAATTAAGCACAGTTCTTGGTTTTATATTTTTAGGCATCGTTGCATTTGCTAACAATAGTAACGGAAATGAAAACCTTACTACGGGAGAATCAGGGATCATTGAAACACAAAGATCTATCAAACAGCATATCAGTTTCCCAAATATTATTTTACCATTCAATAAAACCGAAAAAGTAGAAGTTGTTTTTACAACAGCCGAAAATGGTAAAGTGAATTTTGTGGTTGCAAAAACTGAAAATGATCTGCTAAAGAAACAGATCGAAAAACAATTTGCCGAAATGATCTTAACAAAGATCAAAAGCAATGTAGCCTACAGCATTATATTTAATATTAAAAAAATCTAAGAACATGTCAGTTAACTCAGAGAATGCAAAAGCGCAAATGCGTAAAGGTGTTCTTGAACTCTGCATACTTTCTATCCTTTCGCAACGAGATGCCTATCCAACCGACATCATCGAAAAGCTAAAAGAAACAAAGTTAGTAGTAGTTGAAGGCACACTTTATCCTTTGCTTACCAGGTTAAAGAACACAGGGTTGTTAACCTACAGATGGGAAGAAAGCACCAGTGGCCCACCACGCAAATATTACAAACTCACTGAAATTGGAGAGCAATATTTAAAAGAACTTCAAACAAGTTGGGAAGAATTGGTGAACGCAGTCAACAAAACAATTATCAAATAAAAAACATTAATAAAAAGAAGTCATGAATAAAACGGTAACTATAAATATCAGCGGTATAATCTTCCACATAGAAGAAGATGCTTACGACAAGTTAAGTAAGTACTTAAGTACCATCAAAGGATATTTTACAAGTAATGAAAGCGGTAGCGAAATTATCGCCGACATTGAAGCACGCATTGCAGAATTACTGCAAGCCAAAGTGAACCAATTTAAACAAGTGGTTTTGATGGCCGACGTTGACGAAGTAATAAATGCCTTAGGAAAACCGGAGGAATTTGTTGACGGCGAAACAACAAACACTAATTCTTCATCAACTCAATCACACTCGGCGGCCTCAACGGACCCAATTAAAAAACGCTTGTTCCGCGATCCTGATGAAAAAGCGATTGGTGGAGTTTGCTCTGGCGTGGCACACTATTTTGATATCGATGTAGTTTGGATCCGCTTAGCAACATTCTTGCTGATATTTTTTGGAGGTATTAGTTTATGGGTTTACATCGTTTTATGGATCGTGATCCCCGAAGCAAAAACAACTGCCGATCGATTAGCCATGCGTGGCGAACCTGTTAACATCGATAATATCAGTCGCTCTTTGAAAGAAGAAATGGAGGGTGTAAAAAACCGCATGAACGATGGATTTAAGAATGCAGGTCAGCAAAGCCGAAACGGAATAGATAAATTAGCCATGATCTTAGGAGGCTTCTTTAGGATCATTGGACGATTAATTGGCGCATTTCTGATCTTCATTGGATTTATGATCATGTTTGGCGTTATCTCAACTGTGTTCGGTTTTTCTATCGCCGGAGAATCTGCTGAGTTCAACGATTGGATCAATATCATTTTCATCGATCGCTCACACTATTGGTTAGCATTTATTGGTGGCATCATTGTATTTGCAGTTCCTGCATTTATGATCCTGTACGGAGGAATAAAATTACTATTCAAAATAAAATACTCTAACCGTTGGTTAAATATTGGCGCTGGTTTATTATGGCTGATAGGTTTTATAATGGCAACTTATGCCGGTGTAAAAACTGCTAGTGATTTTAGCGAAACAAGTAAATATAAAGAAAGTAGAACGATCATCACAAGTGCAGAAGTATTTACGATCTCTGCAATCTCTGAAGAGAAATTGATATCTGAATTAAAGATCGAAGAACTGCGCTATGATGACCACAGCGAAGCGCATTTTGGTCACGACGAGTATTCTATCGGTGAGATCAATAATAAAAAAGTGATCGTTGGTTTTCCTGAAGTAAGGGTGATCAATACCACAGGCGAAAATATTGAGGTGATCATCAATCGCAAAGCAAGAGGAAAAGAAAAACGTTTAGCTTACGATCGCGCAAAGGAAATAAATTACAATTATAAATTCGATAGCACAGGTGTTATGTTGGATGAGATCTTCTATTTAGATGGCGATCAAAAATTCAGAATGCAGGAAATTGAGATCATTGTAAAAGTTCCTAAGGGTAAAGTTATTTATCTCGACAAATCTTTAAAGAATGTGATCTATGATGTGGATAATGTAACTAACACCTATGATCTGGATATGTTGGGTCGCAGATGGACAATGAATGATAAAGAATTAGAATGCCTGGACTGTGAGGGATTAGAAAAAGCAGATAGTGATGAATTTGAGCATTCACATAAAGACAAGGTAAAAATAAATGAGGACGGCATCGAAGTGAATGATAGGGATGGAAATCATATCACAATTGATGAAAAGGGTGTTAATATCAATAGCGATAACCACGAGATCAAATTGAAGAAAAAAGCAAAAAAGAATAACGACGATTAATACCAAAGGTTTAGTTTTGGTATCCACCTCAAAACCCCGTTCATTCATGTCTGGACGGGGTTTTTTGCTTTTAAATCGGGTTCCACGCTAAAAGTTCCACATAATTATGCAACTTATAAGCCCAAGGTTAATATAATGTTAGAAATTGTGACCATTTACAGGGTGTTTTCGCAAATTTAAGTTTCTTGGTACTTTTTAATTTAGTACTTTCGTAGGCAGTTTTTTATAAAGCTGTATGTCAAATCCAACTAAATATATTTTTGTTACAGGTGGTGTAACTTCCTCTCTTGGAAAAGGCATTATAGCTGCTAGTTTAGCTAAATTACTTCAAGCCCGAGGCTTTACAGTTACCATCCAAAAACTCGATCCATATATTAATGTGGATCCGGGAACTTTAAATCCTTACGAACATGGCGAATGTTATGTAACTGATGATGGCGCTGAAACCGATCTTGACCTTGGACATTATGAGCGTTTCTTAAATGTTCCAACCTCCAAAGCAAATAACGTTACTACAGGTCGTATTTACCAATCGGTTATTGAGAAAGAACGTAAAGGAGAATTTTTGGGAAAAACCGTTCAAGTAATTCCTCACATTACCGATGAAATAAAAAGCCGTATCAAACAATTGGGTAAAACCGGTCAGTTTGAATATGTGATCACTGAAATTGGCGGAACTGTGGGTGATATAGAATCATTACCATACATTGAAGCGGTTCGTCAATTACGTTGGGAATTAGAAGGGAATTGTGTTGTAATTCACTTAACTCTTTTACCATATTTAAGTACAACAGGCGAATTAAAAACAAAGCCAACGCAGCACTCGGTAAAATTATTATTAGAATATGGTGTTCAACCTGATATTTTGGTATGTAGAACTGAGCATCCTGTAAATAAAGACATCCGTAAAAAATTAGCATTGTTCTGCAACGTTGCGCAAGAATCAGTTATTGAAGCCATCGATGCCAGCACTATTTACGAAGTTCCATTATTAATGGAGCGAGAGAAGTTGGACGTAATGGTGCTTAAAAAATTAGGTATTAACGTAACCGAAGCGCCAAAGTTAGATAATTGGAAAAACTTTTTGGAGAAATTCCACAATCCAAAAACGGAAGTGCGCATTGGATTAATTGGAAAATACGTTGAATTAAAAGATTCATACAAATCTATTTCCGAAGCATTTATTCATGCAGGTGCAGTTAACGATTGTAAAGTTATCGTCGATTGGATCCACAGTGAAAGTTTAACGAAAGAAAATATAGAAGAGAAATTTTCGAGTTTAAAAGGAATTTTAGTTGCACCGGGTTTTGGTAACAGAGGAATTGATGGGAAGATCACTGCCATTAAATATGCTCGCGAACATAAATTACCATTCCTAGGTATTTGTTTGGGAATGCAGTGTACCGTCATTGAATTTGCACGTAATGTCTTAGGATTAAAAGACGCGCACAGTCGCGAAATGAATCCCGCAACCAATAGCCCTGTTATTGATCTTTTAGAAAATCAAAAAAGCATTTCGCACATGGGAGGCACAATGCGCTTAGGAGCTTATGCTTGCGAAATTGAAGCCGGAACATTGGCGCATTCCATTTATAAAGCCGATCGTATCTCTGAGCGTCATCGCCACCGTTACGAATTCAATAACGAATACAAAAAGCAATTCACCGATGCGGGAATGGTTCTTTCAGGTGTTAATCCCGAAGGTGGTTTGATCGAGATCGTTGAATTGCCAGATCATCCATTTTTTATTGGCGTGCAATTCCATCCAGAGTATAAAAGTACCGTAGAAAATCCGCATCCTCTATTTATTAGTTTTGTTGCAGCCGCATTAAAAAAATGATCTTTAAAGAGATAGGTTATTTTAGTAAAACGCACGGCTTAAAGGGAGAATTGCAATTAAACATTACCTGCGATTTTGATATTGAGAATTGTAATGCAATTATCATCAAAACATCAAGTGGAGATTCGCCGCAATTTATTTCTGAATTTCGAGAGACCAAAAACGGATTTAATATTTCATTAGAAGAAATTGATTCTATTGATAAAGCAAAGCCGTTTGTAGGCAAAAAAGTGTT
>Ga0068876_10000697_pt1 | contig 27138 bp, 17 predicted proteins | sample NOAtaG_6_FD_66442 | JGI IMG/M metagenome (GOLD analysis project Ga0068876, IMG submission 66442) | Freshwater lake microbial communities from Lake Erie, under a cyanobacterial bloom - NOAA_Erie_Diel5S_2200h metaG | ecosystem: Environmental > Aquatic > Freshwater > Lake | place: USA: Ohio, Lake...
CAATGATTCAACAAACACTACTCGTAATTCATTACAGACATATACTATTCCGATGGTAAATGGATTCAATGGATTTAATGGTGTTAACTTACCAACTGTTTATGCAGGTTGGAGAGAATCACAAGGTGCTCTTGTGCCTAGTACAGCAACAATCTCTAATTGGACAAGTCAAACTGCTTTAAGCGCGCCAACAAATACAAATGCTCGTATTAATTTATTCGGAAACACATACAGAGAATGGATCGTTGGACCTAAGTTCTTAGCTACTGCTAGTACTCAAGTTACATTTGATGCTGCTTTAACCGGCAACACTACAGCACCATTTACACCAAGTGTAATGGGAAGTGATGACAAGGTGATGGTTTATGTATCTACAGATTGTGGTGTTAACTTTACGCCAATTTACACAATCAGCGCGGCAAATAACATAGCGCCTACTTTCAGTAATTTTGCTGTAAGTTTATCAGCTTATGCCGGACAAGACGTAATGGTTGCTTTCCAGGCAAATGATGGAACAATTGATGATCCTGAATCTTACTTCTTCCATTTAGATAATATCAATATCTATAATTTACCAAATCAAGATGCCGGTATTACCGATCATACAAGCCCAGCTACAACCGGATGTTTTGGTCCTTCAGAAAACGTGATCGTTACTTTAAAAAATCACGGTGCCTTAAGTATCACAAACGTTCCTATTACAGTTTGGGTAAGTGGTGCTGCAGCAGCAACTTTAAATACAACTTATACAGGAACATTAGCGCCTCAAGCTACTGTGGCTATTACTGCGGGAACTTTAAATATGATTGCAGGTGGCACTTATAGTTTTAATACGTTTAGCTCTTTATTTGCTGATGGTTACTTCTTAAATGACACATTAAAATCTACACGTTTCACAGCTCCACTTTTCCCAACACCACAAGCTGTTAACTTTACAGGATTTAATGGTTCAAATGTTCATACATTGTTTGCTGGATGGGCTGAAGGAACAGGAACTGCAGTACCAACAAGTACAACATCAAACTGGACATCACAAACCGGATTGAATGGACCTACTAACATTACCGCAAGGTTACGTTTATTCGCAGCAACTACGAATGCTTGGTTGATTAGTCCTAAAGTTGCGGTGAATGTGAACTCACAATTAACTTTTGACGCTGCCTTAACTCAATTTGCGAGCACAACTGCTTCAGCAACGCTTGCAAATGATGACATGGTGCGTGTGATGGTATCAACTGACTGTGGTATTTCGTTTGCTCCGATATTTACCTTAAGTTCGACCAATAGTTTATCTACAACGTTTACTAATTATACTGTTTCTTTAGCTCCTTATGCGGGCCAAAATGTAATATTAGCATTCTTTGGAACAGACGGTCCTTCTGATGATGTACCGGATAATGATATTCACTTAGATAATATTAATATCACTACACCTTACGGTGATGACATGAGCGCAACTGCAATTGTTACACCATCAGCCTTGGGTTGTTACTCGGCTGCTGAACCTGTAAATGTTGAGATCAAGAACTTTGGTATGAATACACAAACCTTAGTTCCTGTAACAGCAGTAGTAAGTGGTGCTTTGAACCAAACTTTAACCGGAACCTATACCGGAACATTATTAAGTGGGCAAACAGCTACATTTACAATTGGCTTAATTAATATGTCGGCATTTGGAACCTATTCATTTAATGCTTTCACAGGATTAGCTGGTGATAATCAGCCACTGAACGATGCATTAACAAGTTTAGCTACAAGAACAGTAGTTGCTCCTATTTCAATTCCATATTCGCAAAACTTTAATGCAACATTATCATTACCTGCAGGCTTTACTTCTAACGGTTATAATGTAATGGCAAATCATGGAGAGAATTACAACAATAATGCGCTATCTAGAAATCTATGGGCTACTACAAATACATTAGCCGTTGTTACCTTACCAAAAATGGGTACGGTAACTGCAACCTCTTCGTTGAAATATGATTACCGTATTCAGAACTGGAGTGGTTATCCTGCATCAGCAGCTACTTCAACTTTAGACTGGGCAAATGATAGTTTAAATGTTTATGTTTCTATTGACTGTGGCGCAACATTCTCTTTAGTTCAATCAAACAATGCAGCAAACCACACACCAACGATCAGCTTAACTACTAAGTCTGTAAATTTGGCGCCATTTGCTGGTAATGATATTATCATACGCTTTATTGCGAAAAAAGATCCTGCCGGTTCTGGTGACTATTACCCAGATCTTGATAATATCAATATTTGTGCTGGTCCTCCAAATGCACCTGTAGCAAGTTCTACATTAATATGTAACTCGAACTCTGTTGCTTTAACTGCATCTGGTACAGGTTCATTAAGTTGGTATGCTACTTCTACACCAACCAATGCAATAGCTACAGGTACACTATTCAATACACCAACGTTAACCAACACAACCATTTATTACGTGAAGGATTCAACATTGTGTGGTAATAGTATCTTAACTGCGGTAAACGTTACTGTGAGTCCAACTCCTACTTTAAATGCAGTATCATCTAACAGCTCAATTTGTGTTGGATCAAGTGCTACCTTAACAGGTTCAGGAATGAATACGTATACTTGGAGTACAACTTCTACTAATACTGTAATTGTTGTTACACCAACAACTTCTACAACGTATACTGTTAGTGGTTATTCAGCTTTATGTTTATTAACGCAAACAACTACAGTTTCTGTAGGGGTTAATGCACTTCCTTCTGTTTCTTTAACGGCAGGTGCAACAACCATATGTGCAGGAGCAGGTAGTATTACCTTAGTAGGTTCACCTGCAGGAGGATCATATTCTGGTGCATCGATCACAGGTAGTTTGTTGAGTATTTCAAATCCGGGAACTTTTGTTCCGGTGTATACTTTCACAAGTAGTGTTACAGGATGTTCAAACTCTGCTTCAACTACAGTGGTGGTTGGTAACTGTACAGGTTTCAATACCCTAACCGGAAATACAAGTACGATCAATATCTATCCTAATCCTAACAATGGAAACTTTGTGATAGATATGACCTCAGCATCAGAAAGAACAATTGAAGTGATCGATATTTCAGGTAGAGTTGTTCTAATGATCAAGTCGTCAGAAAGCAGTATACCTGTGAATATCTCAGATCTTACAAATGGAATGTATCAAGTAAGAGTAAGGTCAGAATTTGAACAAAGCATATTCAAAGTAATTAAGCACTAAAAGTTCTCTAGTTTATTTAGTGTGTTAAGAGGTCCCTCCGGAATTTATTTCGGGGGGATTTTTTTTGCACTTATTATAAAAACGGATTTGGAAATTCTTAAACAGAATTTAAGCTAACAGCCTAATGAACTAATTATTTGGGCGTGCCCCCATGAAGTGAAAAACCGGACATACTCTGGAAGTTTTTCACTTCATGGGGTCGGGCTTTCGCCACTCGCTCTTTTTTATCTCTTTCTCACAAAAAAATTATTCACATGAGATAAAAAAGGAGCTCAAAAAATGGCTCAATCCCTCACGCAAGAACCGCATCTGTCTAGAAATTCAGGTCAAATTATATACACTTAAAGTAATCGAAGGTCTCTAAGCAATCGCTGCATTTGTAAAGCGCTTTGCAGGCAGTGCTGCCAAATTGAGAAACTAGTAATGTGTTCTTGCTTTTACAACGCGGACAAGTAACCGCTTTATGTTTACCGGTGATGAATGATTTATCGGTTGTTGATTCTTCGGGTGGAGCAATTCCGTATTTTTGTAATTTGAGTTTTGCTTCTTCGCTTAACCAATCGGTGGTCCATGCCGGACTATACACCATTTTTACCGTTACAGTTTTAAACCCATTCTCTTTTAATTTAGAAACAACGTCATCTTCCATTTGTTTCATCGCAGGACATCCGCTGTACGTTGGCGTAATGATCACTTCAATAGCATCGTTACCTAGATCTTTCACTGATCTTACAACACCAAGTTCTACTATGGTTATTACCGGTATTTCCGGATCAGGAATTTCAGAAAGTAGGTTTAATATTCTTTGTTCAAAGTTCATTTGATAACAAATGTAATTAATGTTATCTAATCTTTATATGATTTTTGACAGGCCTTCACATTATCTTCAGGATCAAGATCTATAAGCTTATTATAGGGATCTATTCCTACCATAAAAGGCTCTTCAGCTAAAGTGAATTCTATCTTTTGTTCCTTACCAACGATCTTGTATTTCTTAAAAATAAGTTCTTTCCCTAGCTGATCTTTATTTTTAGTATTCTTGGCAAACACACCTACATCAATCCAATCATTCACTAAAACATCCTTTGCTTTTCCTAAGCTATCACTTTTAGTTTTACCGGCATTGATCAGCATGGTCACTTTGAATTGATCATTAACTTTTTGAACACTTACGTTGCGCACTTTATTATCAAAAACAACGATGCGTTCAAATAGATCTATTAACGTTTCTTTTAAAGAATCAGGCGTAGAGCGTTTGATCTGTGCATAAAAATCTTTAGCTGTTGTATATGGCGGCTCTTGAAATGCCTTGTCTTTTAAATAACGCTTCATGGCCAAATTCAAACTATCCTCACCTATATAATCTTTTAAAGAGTACATGATCATGCTTCCTTTGTTGTAATGAATGTATTGTTGGTTCTCTACAAGCATTAACGGCACCTCTTTCCTGCTCTCTTGAGCTCTTCCCATTAAATAACGATCCATTTCATACTTCAAGAATTTCTTCATGGCCGGTTTGCCATATTCTTTTTCCATTACCATTAATGCACTGTACTGACTCATGGTTTCACTCATTAATGTAGAACCTTGCACATCGGCGCCAATTATTTGATGTGCCCACCACTGATGGCCAATTTCATGCGCCGTAACATAAAAAGGGAAATCAATACTCTCTGCATCATCGGGATCAACCTTTGCAATAAATCCTATAGATTCTGAATACGGAATTGTGTTAGGGAATGATTGCGCAAAACTCGCGTATCGCGGAAACTCAATGATACGAACTTGTTTATGCTGATATGGCGAAAAGTTTGCAGTATAATAATTCAAAGACTTTTTTGTACTGTTAACCATGCGGTCTAAATTGTAAGTATGATCCTTGTGATAATAGATCTCTATATTTACCACATTTGTTGGATCATTTGGATTCACCCACTTGTCTTTTAATACCGAATACTCAGCCGATAAAAAAGAATAAAAGTTAAGTATCGGTTTATCCATTTTATATTTAAAATATTTTCTGCCATTACTTTCCCATTCCTTTTCTAAATATCCGGGAGCAATAGCTATTTGTGAAGGAATGGTTGAAACAGTAGCTTCAAATCTGATCCAATCTGCATCTTTAGCAATATAGGTGTTAGCATAAGCGGTGGTATCATCAATAGATGCTGTGCGCGGTTTAGGGGTTAGATCATATTTCTTTCGCGTAGAATTATCACCTATCTCTAAATTATCATTGTAACCTATGAAAGGCAAAGCACTGCTGTTAAAAAACGTTCCATTGTCAACGATGTCGGTAGATGAACCACTTTCTGAAAATCCATGTGAATAATGTTCCAAGGTGAAATCTAAGCGGATACTATCTCCAGGCATCATTGGTTTTGCTAATTTATAAGAGTAGAATCCAAAGTCGTTATCATCTATTTCCTTCTTATGAACGGCTTGAAGCTTGATCTCTTTTATATCCTTAGGCTCATACATTCCTACATAGATCTTTGTGATAGCTTGTTTGTGTTTGTTCTTTAAATAATAATGACCTTTTACTTTCGCTCCTTGTTCATTCGGAAAAATATCAACTTCTACACTCGAAGAAACGATCCTCGGCTGTAGATCTTTAGCGCATACCTTATACTTTCTTTCAAAATCAACTTGCTCTTTTTCTTGCTGTTTATTTGTCTTATACTCATTTAACACGCGTGTATTATAATATATAAAGCTTCCAAAGCCTAAGAAGATGATCAATCCCGCGATCGCTACAAACGCGTATGATCTTTGAAATTGCTTCTTAGCATAGTTTATTCTTGCCTTATAATTCTTCTCTTTTAAACGCGGCCACATTGGCATTGATAGTGCAAGCAACATCATCATAAATCCTATCCAATATGCCTTGTAAATATAAAATACATACAAGGAGTGCCCGTATCCATTCATATCAGAGTAAGGTAATACACTTCCTGAACTATTAAATATGATCAGTTTATTGTTTATATCTGCCGAGTTATAAATTATTTGTAAGCCAAACGTTAGCAGCGTTGTTAAAGTAAATCCAATAAACTTATTATTCACCAAAACCTGAACCATAGTTGCCATGGCACATAATACAATTGCAGTAAAAATACGTTTACCATAGTATTCAAAAATGTACAAACCTAATTCGTAGTTAAAATAACCTTCATAGGTTTGCAAGGCTATTGATGTAAGAATAGCCACCCCATAAACAGCAGCAACTAAACCTACCAGTGATAAAAATTTAGAAGTGAACAATACCCAGGTTTGTACAGGCGTACTATAAATAAGTTCATCACACTTATTATCGCGCTCGCGCCAAACAACGATACCGCTATAAAAAATAATAAGTATGATCAGAAAGAACTGAGATAATATAGCGCCCAGATCAAGCATTTGATAGGTTACAGGATAAGTTTCAGTTCCATAAAAAAGATCCTGAAAATTATGTTGAACAACCATCAATAAAATAGCCACGCCAATTACAACGGCAAAGAAAACAGACCGAACGATCTTCTTCACTTCAAAGCGTGTTAAGAATTTTAATTGCTGCAGAGATGTTTTAAGATCAAAATATTGCTTTGCCTTTGGTAACTGAAACAAGAATTGAATATGCTTCACCACTTTAGATTCTGATTGTGATTTCTTTTTCTTGAAACTTACAGGACTTAAAAACTGACTGAATTTAAAATTACGGTAAGTAAAAAAACCAATAATCAATGAAACTAATAACCAAAACACACGGTTATACAATACATAACTTTGCAAGGGCACCATGCGTTCGTTTTGTTCAGAAGGTGTCCAATATTCTGTTAAAGCAGACAACGCTTGATTTCCAAAAGGATCGATGATCGCCGACAAAGTTTCATTATCCAGATCACTGGTCATACTTGAGGCAATACCTGAAATAACAATAAACACTAAGGCGGATACATATCCGGTAGTTAAATTTCGAGTATAGGTTACGAGTGAAAAGAAGGTTACGCCAATAAAAAATACGTTTATAACTGTAAAAGTTAAGAACGGCACTAAATAATTTAAAATGCTAAATGGTCCAATTTGACCATTATCGTTTGGCGCAATGGCAAAGCCTAAAATGAGTCCAAAAATAATGCCGCTAAGTGCAAATAATGAAAGCAAGAAGGATGCGGAGAATCTTCCCAATAAATAAGAAGATTTTGCAATTGGTTTAGAATAGAATAATGAATGGATATTAAATTGGTAATCTTTTTGAACACAGGATCCCATAATAGACACACAAATAATTGTTGTGATCAACCCTAAAAAGAAATCGCTATTAAATGAATTTAAAATGCTTGCAATACTACTCGCCGAATTCATATAAGAATTCGTGTCTTGCGTATTTCCTGTAAAAGCACCGGTTGCTGCGCAAATGAGCAGAAAAGTACCCACCAAGTACAGCATGAAATATAAATAAATTGCAGGTCGTTTGAACCAGCTCTTTAATTCGAACAAAAATATCTCTTTGAACATCGTATTTATTTTTGTTGGTTATTGATATAATAAAAATATACATCCTCAAGATCCGGACTAACTGAAACGAATGCTTTATCAGGCTGTGCATCGGCCACCGTGTTTACGCAGATCTTTCCGCCGGAAACTTTGCTCGAAATGATCTTGAAGCGATTACGATAATCTTCCACTTCTTCTTTAGCAATATGTGCTTGCCACACTTTGTTATTCAATACATTTAAGGCTTCACTTGTTTTTCCATGAAATAAAACTTCACCAAAGTTCATGATGGCCATTTCGTTGCAAAGATTCTTCACATCATCAACAATGTGAGTAGAAAGAATAACAACCACATTCTCTCCTATCTCACTCAATAAATTATGAAAACGATTTCTTTCTTGCGGATCAAGACCGGCAGTTGGCTCATCAACGATCACAATTTTTGGATTACCCAACAGCGCTTGTGCTATTCCAAAACGCTGACGCATACCGCCGCTATAATCTCCTATATACTTATCTCGTACTTCATATAAATTTGTTTGATGTAATAAAGCATCACATACTTCCTTACGCTCAGCTTTATTAGAAATGCCTTTAAGCACAGCGAAATGATTTAGCATATCTTGCGCTGTTACTTTTGGATAAAACCCAAAATCTTGCGGGAGGTAACCTAAGATCTTTCTCACTTCATCCTTCTGCTTTAGCACATCCAGATCATCCAAAAAAATAGTTCCTTGGTCGGCTTCCTGAAGAGCAGCAATTGTTCTCATCAAACTTGATTTGCCGGCACCATTTGGCCCTAATAAACCAAAGATCCCGTTTGGGATATCAAGGTTAACGTTTGACAAAGCTTTTTTACCGTTAGGGTAAGTTTTTGTGAGATTTTGAATTTTTAAAAGCATAAGTTGTATTTATTGAACGAAAGTATAAATAAGAACATAAAAAAACCGCTTATTTTATTTAAGCGGTTCTAAATAGGGTTAAATAAGGCCTAAACGGATATAAGACGTTTTATTTCTCAAGGATCTTAAATTCAGTTCGACGGTTATTTTGTCTTCCTGCATCGGTATCATTGGTATCAATAGGTTTAGTTTCACCATATCCTTTTGCTACTAAACGACCGGAAGAAATTCCTTTAGTGATCAAATAGTCAACCACTGATCTTGAACGGTTATCGCTTAACTTCATGTTATATTCATCAGAGCCTTTACTATCTGTATGACTTCCTAATTCAATTTTCAAGGTTGGATTATCGTTCAATAATTTAATTAAGCGATCTAACTCGCTTGCTGATTCAGGTCGGATAGTGGCCTTATCAAAATCAAAGAAGATATTACGTAACACAATGGTTGAACCAACTTCGATCTTCCTTAGTGCTACGTCTTTCGTAAACTCTTGGAAATCGGCATTGTCAGGTAGATTAAAATTCTCTGAATGGAAAAGGTAACCATCCTTTTTTACAACAATTGCATAATTTTTACCTGATGGTAAGGTTACTAAATACTTCCCTGTTGCACTATTTGACTTAAAGGTTGCCAACACTTCGTTCTTGTCATTATCAATGAGATCAATAGAAGCTTCCAATACTGCATTTGTTTTTGCATCAGTTACTACACCTTTTAAGATAGTTAGTTTTGATGTTTTTATCTCTACAGCGGCTTCCGTTTTCAAATTACTTATTGGATTTGCCACCATGGCCAATAATTGATCTTCGGTGCTAAGTAAAGGTTCTTTCTCAGGCCCAAGGAAAGTGATCTTATAAATATCCTTATCTCCGTAGCCGCCTTGTTTAGCTGATGAAAAATACGCGCGATTACCACTTCCGCTAACAACAAAGAACACGTCATCATCCGGTCCGTTAATAGGATATCCTAAATTGATAGGTTTACCCCATTTACCATTTTCAAATTTCGACATAAAAATATCATAGCCTCCCATGGTGTTGTGGCCTTGGCTGCTGAAATACATTGTTTTTCCATCAGGATGCATGAATACGCCCTCTTCGCCATATTTAGTATTGATGTCGGCACCAATGTTCTTTGACATCCCCCACTCGCCTTTTATATCCATATCACTGTAATAAATATCGCGATCACCAAAACCGCTTGTTTTATCACTTACAAAATAAATTCGTTTACCATCAAAGCTCAAACTTACACTACTCTCATGAAATTTAGTATTGATATTCTTATTCATGTGTACAGGAGGCTCCCAGTCTAAACCAAACAAAATACTTTCATAAAGATCACCACCATCTTTTCCGGAGTGACGGTATACAAATAATTTTGTTCCATCCGGAGAAAGACCTGCAGATGCATCATGAAACTCAGTATTCACATGCTTACTCAACAGTTTTGAAGGTTGCCATTTGCCGTTAGTTTTTGTAGAGATATAAAGGTCTTCAAAGAATCCTGCATCAGCATCTTTCTTACCGCCCGTTGAATTATCACGACGCGCTGTAAAAATAACTGTTTCCTCATCGGCAGTTATTGTGGGACTATACTCAGGATATTGTGTGTTTACGGCAGGTCCTAAATTATCAACAAAAACTCTTTCAGGTTTTGCACTTAACGTTTTTCCGCTTGTACATTCCGCTATCTTTTTTTGTACATCTTCGATCTCAACTAAATGTGACTTTGGTTTTAAATTTAAACGGCCTAAATAAATTGTATAATATTTAATTGCCTCGTCCCAATTCACATTTAATTGATAGCTCCAACCCAACCAATAAGGAAGATCCTGCTCCACTTCCGGATCAATACGAAATGCATCCGCTAAAAAACCAAGAGCCTCTTTTGATGAAGGCGCCTCAAAAAATCGAATAAAGCCAAGCATGTAATTTAGTTTGGCATTTTTAGGATTGAATTTTTGAGCATCCATTAAAGGCGATTGCGCGCTTTTAAAATTCTCGTTACCAACATGCAGATAATCGCGCGTACTAACAGGTAAAACTTTATCAGCCATTAGGCCTTTTCTAAAATCATCAAATTCCTTTCGGCCTTGATAATAAAATTCCATTCCAACATCTAGCTGTTTTCTGGCAGCCCGAAGCTCTTCCTTCTTATTTGGGAAATTTTCTTTTTCAAACTCTACCGATTGTGAGTGTGCGCCGCTAATAGCTAATATAAAAATAAAGAAAAATAAAATATGTTTGCTCATATAATTAATTACAATCAGTATTCATAAATGATTTTGCAGCACTCACGCCTAGGTCTGAGGCTTTTTTCCAATCGGCACAACTGCCATCCTCTTCGCGAAGCATTTGACGAGCGATGCCGCGGTTAAAATATGCTGCGCCATTACTAGCATTTAATTCAATTGCTTTGCCGGCCATATCCTTTGCCTTTTTATAATCTTTTTGTTTAAGGGCAACCGAAGCCAGATTGTTGAATGCTTGCGAATTCTTTGGATCCTTCTTTAATACATCTTCAAAATCCTTCTTGGCATCATCTAATTTACCTGATTCTAATTTTGCAGCTCCACGATTATTTAAGGCGATCAAATAATCAGGCTTAGCATTCATAGCCTTGGTGTAATATTCAATTGCTTTATCGTAATTTTTACTTACGCGATAAACAGATCCTAAATTATTATAAATAAATACAAAAGATGGATTAAGTGACAGCGCTTTTTCATAATCAGCAATGGCTCCGGTAAGGTCATTTATCGCCCTTTTTGCACTTGCTCTATCGTTATATGCATAAGCATAATCAGGTTTTACTTCAATGGCGCCCGAATAATCTTTGATTGCCTCATTATAGTCGCCCGACTGATATGACATTATTCCTTTGTAATAAAAAGCTTCAGCATGCTTTCCAATGCCTAAACAATTATCTAACCAGCGATTAGCGCTATCCTTTTGACTTTGTCCAAAAAACACCATGGCCTTTGCAAAACGGGCGTCGATATTATTAGGACTTGTGGTTAAAACTTTATTTACATCGCTAAGTGCGCTTGGGTAGTTTCTCACCAGGGTATACGCAATACAACGGTTATAATACGCTTTTTCAAAATCGGGCTTTAGCCCAATGCTTTTTGAAAAAAGATCAGCAGCGAGCTGCCCTTCGCCTTTATTTAAAGCTATAATGCCGTCGTTATAATTTTGCTGAGCTTGTTCGTCGGGAGAAAGGGTAGTGTTTACCTTCACCGTATCCTGTGCTGAGGAAACAAAAAATGCACCTAGAAAAAATACAAGTAAATTAAGTCTCATTCCTGTTAGTTAAGGTTTTAAATATAGAACAAAAAACCAAAATAAAAATAAATTTTTATAAAACTAACAAGCGTTTTATTAAACGTTTATCCGTTCAATTCAGACTCAGTATGTATCCATTAGTGTAAGTAACTATATGTTAAAAACAAATTGGAAGAACATAAAGTTTAACCTTTAACCCTATTGAACTTAAGTGCCATAAGCATCCAGCGAGGGAGCGGTTTTTCTGGCGCACGTTTTTTAAGATCTAAATACCAACCGAATTTTTTCATGATTGGGATCTTCTTTGTCTCCACAAATTCTATGAGCGTTCCATCCGGATCTTCAATATAGGTAAAATGTCCGGCCGCCTCGCCCATTTCAAAACCTGAACCGCCATCCACTGTAAATGGATGTCCGTTTTTCTCACAGGTCTCTTTTAAAGCTTGCATATTCTTAATGTCAAAACACAAATGAATAAAGCCAAGATCGCCCCAAAATCTATTTTCAAAGATCTTACGAGGTGTATAGTTCTTTGCTTCTATTAATTCGATAAAGCTATTGCCAAATAATTCTGAGAAGGGACCAACGCGTGGCTTACTATGGGTTAATACAACACGTCGCGCTTTTACTTCTCCTCCTGGTAAACCTCTAAGATCCGAAAATGTTTCTTCTTTATCAAACACCACTTTATCATAACCTAATATATTCTTGTAAAACTCGATAGAGCGAGTGGCATTACTCACGCCTATCATCATTCCAACAGGTCCACCGGTATTTAAATTACCATTTCCAAACCACACATCATCTTCAATGATCTCGAAATTATTTCCGAAAGGATCCTCCACAAAAAAATGTTTTTTACCATAAGGGGTAGTGCTTATCTCTGATAATAATTTTGCGGACTTATTTTTAAGGTGCGCATAACTCGCTTGAATATCATCACTTTTTATTTTTGCACAAAACAAACCAATATCGCCCATCATTGGTTTAAATGCGCATGGTTGTGGAGTTCTGCTTGTGTATTGCCAGATCTCAAAACCTCCACCGCCTTTTAAATTTATTGCCAAAATAGCATGGCGTTTATGAGGTTTGCCACCCGTATACGGCAACATCAACTGTGCTTCTGCCGCTTCTTCAAAAATGGGAACATCCATTCCGAAATTTTGGCGATACCATTTAAACCCTTCGTGAACATTAGAAACGCCAATGCCTACTTGCTGAATACCTGAAATAATATATGTCATACGGAGGTAAAGTTAAAAAGAAGAACTGAGAATTTGATTATAAATAAAAATTAATATCTTAGTATTACCAAACTAATTACATGAAAAAAATAATTACTCTTCTTTTTCTTGTTACTGTGGTAAAAGGGATATCGCAAGTTCCAACGCCAACACTTTATTTTACCATTACCTCTCATAATGAGCCACAAGAGGTGTATACAAATACGACATCATTTAATCCAGTTCGCGACTCTTTAAAAAAGATCGTTGATCTGATCTACTCAAAAAATGCTCGGTATAACTTGCAAACATTTCCGGGCTTTGTTAATGGTGCGCTGATGTTTGAATCTGCCGCCACTAGTACCAACGACATTATTGAGTACGCAAATAAAATTGGCGGGGTTGCAGGAAATGTGGTGGAGATAGACCCAAGATTTAAATCACCAAGTCCTTATAATATAGCCGATGTAAGTTACACCATCAATTTAACAGGGGCAAGTGCAAGTAAGAATGTAGGGGGCTTTGTTTATTTGAACACCATTCCAGCTCCCGGAACGTATACCGCGGGCGATTGGATACCGTATGTAACAACGTTAACGGCTCAAAACACGCCAACTTATACTTGGAAGGCCGATGTGATCTGGGGAGCAGGAAGTTTGCCGCCTCATAAGAATGATGCCAATAATTATGGCCAATGGAAGCCAAGAGGAAAAACTGATTCTGTAGATTTTTACTGTCACGATCCAAATCAAACCGTTTGGCTACAAGGAAATGGTTGTGGGTGGGTTTTAACCCCAACCACCAATGTGAATAATATGATCGCTGAGATCCGTTCTGAAGCAACAAAGATCAGGAATGGAACATATCCGACCAATAAATTTTACAATGGGCACGTGATGATCAACTTTAAAGATTTTGGAACGAGCACAGTTACACCTACATTTCAGCTAAGGTATGAACTCGCTCGCGTTCTCGACTCTATAAATGTAATGGTTTCTCAGGGTAAAATAGCTTGGAAAACTATTACGCAAAAACACACTGCTTTCCTTTCTTGGAGTTCAGCTAATTCTATTCCTTATTCACAATGGCGTTGTGGACAAACTACAACACTCGCCCCCACGTGTGTGGTGAATTCTATGGCAGAGAATAGTAAACATTTTGATGTAGGACTTTCTGTATTTCCAAATCCTGCTTCACATGTGTTGAATTTTGAATGGGAAAATGACTCCTTCGAAGAAACATGTTTATCTTTTTATCACAACACCGGCAAGTGCGTGCTCAAAAAAAATGTATCAGACAAAAAAGGATCACTATCCATTGATCAACTTCCACCAGGTATTTATTTTATTTCGGTGAACAGCAACAAATGGCAAAGTAAACCGGAAAAATTAATTATTACGAAGTAGAAATAAAAGATAAAAAAAAGGCTTTAGAAATTCCAAAGGCTTTTTTTATTCACTACTCTCCTAGATCACTTAATAATAATCTTCTTACTATAAAGTGTATTCAATGAAGAGGCGGTAACCAAATAAACACCGGATGATAAAATACCATTTAGATCCACAGCTATTAATTCATTATTTTCTTGAACGATCATAACCTTTGAAAAGAATTCTTTCCCTGCAATGTCTTTTACAATTACTATAACCTCTTTCTTTTCGAAACCATCTAAATTAATGGTAAAATCACCGTTACTAGGATTTGGAAATACATTTATGCCTGTGTTATCGAAATGGTAGTTCACACTTACAATCTTTGAATAAGTGTATGTTCCATTATTATCTATTTGCTTTAATCGATAGTAAGATATTCCTACCAGAGGTTCAAAATCCACTTCCAAATATTCTAATAACGAATTGCTGTTACTCGAACCTTTTACCATGGCAACGGTCTCAAAATTCACAGCATCCTTAGAGCGTTCTACAATAAAATAATCATTATTCTTCTCAGAAATAGTTTTCCAGGAAACATCAACCTTTGAACCATTTCTTATGGCTTCAAAACTTAACAGCTCAATTGGTAAAGGGCTATTAACGCTGTTTTTTGTTCCAATGGTGTAATAACCATCATTCACAAAACTGAAAGCATTAAACAGAACTCTATCTCCAACAACCGAGGTGGCAGTTGTTAATTCAGTCCAATTACCTGTTTGCGCTGCCCTGTATAAAAGTACATAGTCCGTATTAACTCCCAAGGTCACTGCCCCAACATCACCATCGCTCATGTCAAATTCAACATTCGCTTGAATGTTGGTTCCAGTATTTGTAATATCTACATACCATATCCTATGCCAACGAGCATTATTGGTTCCTGTCATCCCACCAACATCGGTTGAAACTTGCGAGTTAGTGGTGGTGGCATGGCCCGCTAAGATATAATCGGTATTATCAAATCCTGTACCTGTAGTGCTTATTCCTAATCCACCAGATGCGGAAGCCGAAAATGATGGATTACTTCCAGTTGCATCTTTTCCAACTCCTGCAACTTCAAAATCGTAATTACCATTGCCGGCAACATCACCTGCATACTTGTCGTTTGTACTTAGGGCAATATTGTATTTTGAAGATAAGTAATTATCAACGATAATTCGTTCTGGATCATTACATGCTTTTCTATAAATGATCACTTCTGCAATATAACCACCAAATGGCCTGTTGTCGGTTGCATCTGTCGATCCTACAATTATTGGAGAAACATTATCGGGCACCGTAGAACTTCCTTCGGGTGCGGTTACATCTAGATTTCCAGCTATATAAGTCTTGCATCTAAAAGCAGCTGCAAGGGATCCATCATATAACTGAGTGATAAGATAATTATTATTTGCAGAAAACGATGTATTGGTTTGATAACGGTTGTTTGTAGTTTGAATATCCGTATGAAAATCATTACCTGTAAAGTAGAACTGCATAAATGATTGATCTACCGATACTGTTGTTCTCTTTGAAACAATAACTCGTGCTGCTCCATCAATATTTTGTGGTCTGCTTACCATAAAAAAAGTATAGCCGGCTGTATTATCTAAAGTGGGAGAATCGGTGCCAATCAGTTTATCATTTGTAGTTGTAACATTATCAAACTGTATGGCAGGAAAACCATTTATTAAATTTGCTGTGTAAAGTGGTTGTTGGTTGGCTGTGCTTTGAGTTACATTATTACCGTTGCCTGATTGATCATTCCAAAAAGATATCGCTGCTGCATTCACAGTACTAGAAGTTCCTGCATCGGCCTTTATCCAAAAACAGTTATTGGCAGAAGTTTCTACACCACCAGGCCCTGTTTGCGACCATAATGAAGCGCAAATTAAAAGTTGGATCGAAGTTAAAAATAGCTTTTTCATTGGAGTATTAAAATTACTGATTTTTTCGGCTTACAAGTAGATTCCTAATTTTATTTGACGATAAATTTGCCCAATTTATCTATATGTTTTTAGTACATTTGTACCCTAAAAGTTTATTATGTACGGACAACTAAAAGAACAACTCACAAACACCTTAAAAGAAATTGAACAGAACGGTCTTTTTAAAAAAGAACGTGTGATCACCACACCAATGGATGCCATTGTAAAGGTGAATGGAAAAGATGTGATCATATTTTGTGCTAACAATTATTTAGGATTGTCATCTCACCCAAAAGTGATAGAAGGTGCCAAAAAAGCATTGGATACGCATGGTTTTGGAATGAGTAGCGTTCGTTTTATTTGCGGTACACAAGATATTCATAAGGAATTAGAAGCTAAGATCGCGAAATTTTTAGGTACAGAAGATACCATTTTATATGCAGCCGCATTTGATGCCAACGGCGGTGTATTTGAACCTTTATTTGATGAGCAAGATGCTATTATTAGTGATGAATTAAATCACGCATCAATTATTGATGGTGTGCGTTTATGCAAAGCACAACGTTACCGTTATAAAAATTGCGACATGGCCGATTTGGAAGAGCAATTAAAAAAAGCACAAGCACAACGTCACCGCATTATTGTTACCGATGGTGTATTTAGCATGGATGGATTTGTGGCGCCTTTAGATAAAATTTGTGATCTAGCTGATAAATACAATGCTTTAGTGATGGTGGACGAATGTCATGCCAGTGGTTTTATTGGTAAAACCGGAAGAGGAACTATTGAAGCTAAAAACGTGATGGGCAGAGTAGATATTATCACAGGTACATTAGGAAAAGCACTTGGTGGTGCCATGGGCGGATTTACATCCGGAAGAAAAGAGATCATTGAGATCTTACGCCAACGTTCTCGTCCGTATTTATTTAGTAATTCCCTAGCTCCAAGTATTGTTGGCGCAAGCTTAGCGGTGTTTGATCTACTGAGTTCAACCACTGAGTTACGCGATAAATTAGAATGGAATGTGAACTACTTCAAAAAAGGAATTAAAGCTGCAGGACTTGAAATTAAAGATGGTGATAGCGCTATTGTGCCTGTGATGTTATACGATGCAAAATTAGCGCAAACATTTGCCGCTAAATTATTAGATGAAGGTATTTATGTGATCGGTTTCTTTTTCCCTGTGGTTCCAAAAGATAAAGCGCGTATTCGCGTTCAACTAAGTGCTGCACATACACAAGAACATTTAGATAAAGCGATAGCTGCGTTTGCAAAAGTTGGAAAAGAATTAGGGGTGATCAAGTAAGCCAAATGATTCATCTTCATAAAATATCTCTTTTTGCTGCTTTATTAATTTGTTTAACGAGTTGCAAAAAGTATTCAGAAGATGGTCATGTGTCATTAAGCACTGCTAAGCAAAGGCTGATCAAAAAAACTGGAAATTAAAATCCTATCTTGTTAACGATGTTGATTCTATTTCCAATCCTTATCCTTATGAACTTAAAATTAATAATGTAACCGTTGATACAATTACTAGAGATTTAAATAAAATAGAATTAATATTTGATTCTCCTAATAAAGCGACGTGCAATGACTACAGTACGTCCGACTGGAAATTGGTTGATGACAAACAGATGATTCATTTTTTATTTTAATAGGTACCTTTTAACATCCCGAGGATCAGGTCAATCAGTGCACTATATTACTTTTCCTCACAACTATTCGGATGAGTGGAAGATTCTTAAATTAACAAAAGATGAATTTATTATTGAAATGAATACCACTATTAAAAAGATTCGACTTACGTTTAGGCATTAAAAGTCTTACGTTTTATTTTTCCTCACCTCAAAAACCTCTCTCTCCACCCACTTACTTTCCAATTTCAAAAGACTGAAACCAGTATAATCAAACTTGGCGGCAAATGTTTTTTCTTTAAATGTATTCCAAACTTCTTCGAATTTATTTTTGCGCAGATCACGAAAAGCAATGGTTACATGCGGATGAAAACCGCGCATATCTTCTACTTCGTTCAGTAATTTCAAATTGTTTTGCGCAAAATATTTTAAGTTGGTGTGGAGCTCCTCCAATTTTTCGTTTTTTAGCACATCCACATAAATAACTCGTGGACTAAAGCAATTGAAATTCTGTAACTCGATATTAAATCCAGTAGAAAAATCGAATTTTTGAAGTGTTTCTATCAATACATTTTCCTTTTCTGCTTTCCATTCAAAAGGTCGGTGCAAAGTAATATGAGCAGGACTCCTTAGGGCACCCCTTAAGTTAAATTGTTTTAAAAGATATTGTTTATAGCTCTCCACTTGCCCTAGAATTGGCTCTGGCAGCAGGATGGCGATAAAATACTTTTTGTTCAAAACAGGCTGGTTTTCAGGCACTAAAATCAGTATTTTATTTTAAATTTGTAGGATTATTTTAGCACAATTATGCAGATCATTATTCCCATGGCCGGTAAAGGTAAACGTATGCGACCACATACCCTCACCACGGCTAAACCCTTGATTCCTGTAGCAGGAAAACCAATTGTACAGCGCCTTGTTGAAGACATTACTAAAGTTTGCGGACAAAAAGTTGAAGAAATAGCCTTTGTTATTGGGGCCGATTTTGGGACCGATGTAGAAAAACATTTAATTCAAGTAGCCGAAAGTCAGGGTGCAAAAGGAACTATACATTATCAAAAAGAGGCTCTAGGAACTGCACATGCCATCATGTGTGCAAAAGACGCCATCAAAGGAAAAACCGTTGTAGCGTTTGCTGATACCTTATTTAAGGCCGACTTTGTGATGGATACCGAACAAGAAGGCGTTATTTGGGTTCAAAAAATTGAAGATCCGAAACAATTTGGCGTAGTGAAGATGAATAAGGATAATGTGATCACTGATTTTATTGAGAAACCTCAAGAGTTTGTAAGTGATCTTGCTATCATCGGCATCTACTATTTTAAAGATGGGGATAATCTTAAAAAAGAATTACAATACCTTTTAGATAATAAGATCACCGAAAAAGGTGAATACCAATTAACTAATGCTTTAGAAAACATGAAGCAAAAAGGTATAAAGTTTAAACCCGGTCAAGTTACAGAGTGGTTAGATTGTGGAAATAAAGATGCAACAGTTTATACCAACCAACGTGTTTTAGAATTTGACAAAGGCAAAAAAGAACTCAAAGGAAAAGACATCAAGAACAACGGAAGTATCATCATTGAACCATGTTTCATTGGTAATAATGTTGAATTGGTAAATAGCATTGTTGGTCCACACGTGAGCATTGGCAATAACACTAAAGTAGAAAACTCCATTTTAAAGAACTCCATCATACAATCGGATGCTAAACTTAAGAATGCGAATGTTTCCAACAGCATGGTGGGAATTGGGGCAGAAGTAACCGGAAAACAAATTGATCTTAGTATTAGCGATTACACACAACTAATTGTATAATAAACTTACATATTTTGGCTTAGCATTTCTCATCTCAATTTGTTTTTCAAATTGCAAGAGCGGGCAGGCTTCTGTTCAAAAAGATACCAAAAGCAAAACGAGTAAGCTGAATGAAGAGAACGAATTAAAATTCTCTTACATCTATATCAATGCTTGTAATGCTCGTATGAAAGGTAACGTGAACGAGGCATTGAAGCTATTTAACGAGTGTTTAGCATTAAACCCAAACAGCGCGCCGGTTAAATACGAACTTGCAATGGTAAATAGACTTTTAGGTGTTAACGATGCCGCCCTTAAGTTTGCCAAAGAATGCGCTCTGGCTGAGCCAAAAAATGAATGGTATCAGTTGATCCTTGTAGATTGCTACAGAACATTAAAACAATTCAACAACTCAGTAAAAGTTCAAGAGAACCTTGTAAAAACCTATCCTTTCAATACAGAGTTCAAAGAGAATCTTGCGATCGAATATACATTCATTGGTCAGTATGAAAAAGCTTACCAGTTATATAATGACCTTGAAAAACAATTCGGAATTAACGAACAACTTTCGATTAATAAAATAAAATTGTTACAGCAAGAAAATAAAATGGAGGAGATCGAAAAAGAGATCAATAAACTCATTCAGTCTGACAAGAACAATTCGCGCTATTTGACTTACCTAGCCGAGCATTATGAATATATTAAACAACACGAAAAAGCCAGAGAGATATACTCCAAGATACTGGAAATAGATCCGGGGAATCCAACCGTACATCTTGCTTTAAGCGATTACTATAAATTGAAGGGTGATGAAAAAACTGCATTTGAAGAACTAAAGCTTGCTTTCATGAATCCTGACCTTGATGTTATGACCAAATACAACATTGGCGAGATCTATTATACAACGTCTAAAAAATACTTCAGTAACAGTTTTAAGCGCCAAGGTTTTGAATTGGTGCAGATCATGCTTAAAGTACACCCAAGCGCTCCTGAGTCGAATGCCCTATATGCCGATTACTTAGTTCTTGATAGCCTATATTCTGATGCCGTTAAATATTATCGTATTTCTGCTTTAAAAGATAAGAGCGATTATCGTACCTGGGAAAAACTCCTAGAATGCAATAGTATTTTAAACAGGGCCGATTCACTTGAAAAATTCAGTTTCGAAGCTATGGAGCTTTTCCCCAGCCAACCTATGGTATATTATTATAATGGCTTAGCGAATTTACAATTACGCAATTACCAAAAGACCACAGAATCACTAAGAGACGGTTTAGAATATATTATAGATGATAAAGTATTGATGTCGAGTTTTTATAGTTACATGGGCGACGCCTATTTTTATTTAAAAGACTATGAGAAGAGTGATAAAGCCTTAGACGATGCTTTGAAAATAAATGCCGATAATTTTTATGTACTCAACAATTATGCGTTCTATCTTTCATTAAGAAAAGAACAATTAGAGAAAGCAGAAAAACTTTCTAAGAAAAGTATTGAATTAAAGCCTACCGAAGGTAACTACATGGACACTTACGGCTATATCCTATATCAAGAACAAAAATACACTCAGGCAGAAGAGTGGCTAAAAAAAGCGGCAGAACTAAAGCCAAAGAACGGCAATATACTGGAGCACTATGGCGATTGTCTATTTAAACTCAACAAAATTGATGAAGCTTTAAAATATTGGGAATTAGCCATTCAAGCAGGCGGAAACAAAGAACGACTTTCACAAAAAATTAAAACAAAAAAACTCATTGACTAATTTACTACGATATACGCTTTTCATTTCACTAATTGGTTTTATTGGCTTTTCATTAAGTTGTAAAAGCAAAAAAAAGATTCAGCAAAAAAATGTGGTTGCTGTTGAAGTTGACACTTTAGGGAAGTGCCGCATTGATTATAAGAACGGAAAGGCGTTAACAAAATATATTAAGGAGAACGAACTAAAATACGATTGGCTCTTTTTAAAATCGAACGTTACCACTTTGTTTGAAGGTGAAGATAAAAGTTTTGACGCTAAAGTTCGTTTGCGAAAAGATAGCTTGATGCTGATCACTATTGAACTTTTAACCATTGACTTTGCCAAAGTATTAATATCAAAAGACTCCATTAAAATGGTGGATTACCATCATAAAAAATACTTTAAAGGCGATTTCAATTATATCAACGATCTTCTGAACGCCGATCTTGATTTTAACGTGATACAATCCATCATTATTGGCAACAGTGCCGAGTTTACCGACGATGATTCTAAACTAAGTCCTGTAACCGATCGCACTAATTGTTGTTATAAGTTAAGCACTGAACGCCAGAAACATTTGCGCCGTATTGAAAAAGGCACCGAGGATCTTAAAAAAGCATTACAGATCATGACCCTCGACCCGAATACATTTAAAATTACGAAGAATGAATTCATAGATCCATCGGCTAATAGAAGCTTTACTGCAAACTATACCGATTTTAAGACAAAAGACAGCGTTTATGCACCATACAGTGTTAATATTGACATCAAGGCAGAGAGGAATATGAACATCAAAATTGAGTATGTTCGTATTGAGAAAGATAAGCCTCAAAAGTTCCAGTTCAATATACCGAGCAAGTATGAAAAAATTACGATACAGAAAAAATAATGTGAGCAGAATTATCTGTTTGCTTTTATTTTTTACGTGTCTTAGTTTAACCCTCCCAGCTCAAACAAAAGTCCAAAAGGATCCCAAAAAAGAACTCGAGAACAAAAAGAAAAAGATCAACGAAGAGATCAACGAGATCAATGAGATGTTGAATGCCACCAAGGCCAACAAGAAAAACTCACTAGGAAATTTATTGACGCTGAACATGAAACTGGACAAGCGTCAGGAGTTGATCGCGGCTATCAATGCAGAGATCAATCAGCTTAACAAAAAAATAAATTTCACCGAAACAGAGATCGATCACTTAAGAGCGAATTTAGAAAAATTAAAAGCAGAATACGCGCGTATGATCATTTCGGCGCAGAGGCAACAAGACGCTTATAGTAGATTGATGTTCTTATTCTCTTCCAGCAACTTTAACCAAGCGCTGATGCGTTTAAAATATTTGCAGCAATATTCGGTGTATCGCAAAAAGCAAGCCGATGAGATTGTAGCAACACAAAGTCAATTACAAGGAATGTTACTTCAGTTAAAAGAAAGTAAACACGAAAAAAATGTATTGTTAGGAAATGAAGAGGCAGAGAAAGATAGTTTGAATATTGAAAAAGCTGAGCAGGAAATAGTACTGAACAGTCTTCAACAAAAAGAAAAAGATCTAAAAACAAAATTAGAGCGTAAAAAACAAGAAAGTGTTGAATTACAATTGGCCATTAAAAAATTAATTGCTGATGAAATAAAACGTAAAGCCGAAGAAGCTGCCAAGGAAGCATTGGCTGCTAAAAAAGCAAAAGAGGAAAAAGATAAATTAGAAAAGAATAAGAACAAGGAGAAAAATGTAAAGGTTAAAGAAATTGCCAAGACCAACGATACCAAAGAAAAAATTAAAGAAACACCAACCTACCCTGAACTATCAGATGAAGCCGAAGCATTAAGTAATGATTTTGCGAATAACCGCGGTAAATTACCTTGGCCAATTACTAAAGGCATTATTTGCGAACCTTATGGCGAACATGAGCACCCTGCCATTAAAGGATTTATGATGATGAACAATGGCGTTGAGATCTGCAGTGGAAAAGGTGCCACAGCGCGCACCATTTTTGATGGTGAAGTAACCAGCGTGGCCGTTTCGCCAACCGGTGGTAAATTAGTTATTATTCGTCATGGCGAATATTTAAGTGTGTACACTAACCTCAGCGATGTTCAAGTAAAAGTTGGCGAAAAAGTAAAATTAAAACAACCTATAGGCACTGTGATGATGGACGACGACGAAACTAAAGCCGCCATGAATTTCCAGATCTGGAAAGGCCAAAAAACCATGGACCCAAGTGGTTGGTTGTATAAGGGGGGCTAAATTCTTGTTTTAAATAAGATAATTTTTGTGTGGGCGCCAATTCGCGCTTTACGCTTCAAGCCTGCTTGTCTTTTGCTATGTTTGTCGGGCTTCGGGGTCTTTTGCCCTGCGGGACAAAAGCCTCCTCGCTCCGCAAACATAACGCAAAATCCTTCGCAGGGCTTTTCGTTCGCCGCGGCGAACAATCGCGGGCGCGGGATCACATAAGAGTTCACGAAATCACTAGTTCACCTCATAAACCTGTTAAGGCTAAGTCAGAAAATTAAATGGTTTTTAGTTTTCCTAAAAATATATCTTTATAGTTTTTACCTACATCTGCTTTTGAATTATCGCTCATTAAAGCAAAGTAACCTTCGGAACTTATTAATTTAGTTACCTCATTTAAATTAATGATGTGCGATTGATGACAACGGTAAAAAATTGCGGGATCCAAAATGGATTCAAAATACTTAAGATTTTTAGAAGCGATTTGTTTTGATCCATCTCTTAAAAACAAGTTGGTATAACTTCCCGACGCTTCTAGGCGAATGATGTTAGATTGCTTGATCATAATAATACCATCACTAACCGGCAATTCAATAATGCTTCGTGGTTTTTGATTCGTGTCTACTTTATTTGATTCGTTTATGATCTTTGCAATACATGCGCCCAGTTCATCAGAATCAATTGGCGTTAATAAATAATCACTTGCATTATTTTTAATGGCTTTGATGGCGTGCTCGCGATGTGCTGTTGTAAATACCAATTTAAAATCTTTGAACTCCAATTTTTCCAAAAGTTCAAATCCGTTGAGCTTTGGCATATTCACATCTAAAAATACGGCATCGGGCCTGTACGATTCAATTAATTGAATTCCCCTTTCAGGATCATTTGTAGTTGCAACCACCAAAACATCCATATTTAACCTTTCAATTAATACTTTTAAAGCATTAAGCCCTAGTGGTTCATCGTCAATTAGTATTACTCTTATCATATTGTGTTTTTTGCATTGGCATTGTTATTTCTACGCGCGTACCCAAACTCTGTTGCTTTTCATCTACTTTATCAATCAATTCTAAACTATAGCTGGCTTTATACTTCCTTGACATCAATTCCAAACGTTGTTCTATAAAATTAATAGCCAACGATGCATTATCCTCCGCAATTTTTGCTAAACGGCTTTTCATTCTTCCAACACCATTATCCTCAATAATGCATAGTAAAGTATTTTCACTTTCAATTTCGAATTTTACTTTTAAAATCTTTTCTCCCTTTTTTGATAATAATCCATGCCATATCGAATTCTCTACAAACGGCTGTATCATCATATGAGGGATGAAGGTATTTTGAACATCTATACCCGAACCAATCTGAATATCCGAAATAATAAATTCATCAAATCGCAAGGCTTCAATTTCAAGGTACTTCTTTAATATCTCCAGTTCATCTGCTAAGCTAATTGTTTCATGCGTATTGCTTTCCAAAATTTCTCTAAGAAGCTTGGAGAATTTAGTAAGATATATTTCGGCCTTATCGTTTTGTTGAGTAATAATAAGTTGCAAAATAGTATTTAAAGAGTTAAAAATAAAATGCGGATCCATTTGTGCCTTTAGCATTTTTATTTGTTGCTCTAAAGCGTTTAATTCTAGTTGGATTTTTTCCTTTTCCTTTTCAACTACAAATTTAATTCTGATTCTTATAAGAAATACACAGATGGTAAAAAAAATAATTATAGTGGATAAAATAATAATCCACTTCTTTAAAACTGCATAACGATTTGGATTTGAAGCTTTATACAAATTCAAAACCTCTTCATTACTTAAAACTCTATGATAAATTTCAACATCATCTATACTGCCATTAAAGAAACGGAGATTTTTTTGGTTAGCTGAATTACCTAACATTACAGAATCGGTTGCTAAATACCTTGTTGGAAATTTTTTGGCAACTTTACTTTGCAAAATCCCGTCTAAATAAAAACAAACAAAGCTATTATCAAAAGTAAGAACTGCATGATACCACTTGCCCATCGCTATTGTATCAGTGCTTTTTATGGTTATTTGATCCTCTTCAGAATGGGTTACTCCCGCCATTATTCTTTTTGAGTAATAACTGTAATCAATATTGTATCCTTCAAAAAAATCATCCCCTTCCCAAGATTTTGTGAGAATAACTACATTATGCAAATATCCTCGCCGTTTAATACTACTTCGTCTGCTCTAAACCATACTGATACAGAACCTACTCTCGGCTTCAACTTACTCGAAACTCCAAGATTGATATAACTGTGGTCTGTTCCATGAAAATAGTACGCGGAATTCTTATTACCAAAACGATCGTTACAACTTGTAACTCCAACAATTTTCACTTTACTTGTTAACGAATCGGCTTTCTCCCACTCGTCAAAATGGAATTTCACAATGTAATTGGAGTCTACCTGTGCTGAGGCTTGGTAAAACAAGATAAAAATCAGGTATTTAAGTGAAATTTTCAAATAAAACAGGTAGTTTCAGAATGCTCTAAATTAATACTAATGTTTCATTTCCGCATATAAAATAACTAAAATCAAACGGTTAGATTTTTTAAAACATATTACAAACTCAAACAGTTAACTCACAAACTAAAACCTTTTTTTGGCAAAGTGATTTACAAAACTTTAAATTATGTTGTATTTTTGTTCAGTTCTTAAACCCATAATGCTATGAATTTAAAATTGGCCACGGGATTACTAATTCTGTTTTCAGCTACTCTGCTAAACGGACAAGTTAATTTAACCCAAAGTTTAACCGCATGTTATACCTTAGATGGTAATGGTACCGAACCTATAAATAATTTAACAGCTACTTTAAGCGCAGTTACGCCAACGTTGGATAGATTTAATAACGCTTCAAGTGCCATGCAATTTAACGGAACACCTTCTAGCCAAATTTTGCTGCCCAATAATCCTTTATTAAAGCCAACAAATGCCTTTTCATTCTCCTGCTGGATAAAAACGAGTCAAATTGCAAATCAATATATCTTAATGACAAGAAACCCTGCGACATCAAACTTTGAGACATACTGCTTACATATACTAAACCTATCAGGCCAACTAAGAATCAGATCAAAGAAATGCGACAGCAACAACAATGCTGTTCTTATTACAGGCACAACGTCAATAAACGCTAATTCATGGAATCATTTTGTGGTAACAATAGACAACACCGAAATGAGATTATATACAAACGGAGTTCTTGATGCTGTTGGAACAACTACTTTTTCTTTCGACTATCTTTCGAATAAAAATATTGTATTAGGCG
>Ga0068876_10000698_pt1 | contig 27099 bp, 22 predicted proteins | sample NOAtaG_6_FD_66442 | JGI IMG/M metagenome (GOLD analysis project Ga0068876, IMG submission 66442) | Freshwater lake microbial communities from Lake Erie, under a cyanobacterial bloom - NOAA_Erie_Diel5S_2200h metaG | ecosystem: Environmental > Aquatic > Freshwater > Lake | place: USA: Ohio, Lake...
CAAAGGACGTGCCGGAGGCTTTTCACACAATCCCAATATTTTTTGGGAAAGCCCAGGGGCTTTTTACCCCTCCCCGGGGCAGTATTCGACAAACGATATAAAACTAACTCCGGACAGGCGTGTTTAATTTAAAAAAAGGATATGAACGAGCAGAGTACCCAGGGCGAACGCAGTAAGCACGCCGAAACGGTCATTCGCAACCACGTCATGTGGTCTATGGGAGCCGGGTTGATTCCCGTCCTGATTGCGGATATATTTGCTGTCGGAGCCGTACAATTAGACATGATCCGGCAATTATGCCGGGTATATGGCGTAGATTTTTCAGAAACCCAGGGCAAGGCTATCGTCACCGCGCTGACCAGCTCTACAGTGGCCAGGATTACCGCAGGTAGCGTGGCTAAAATGATCCCGGTCGTAGGAAGCCTTCTCGGAGGAGTAACCGTTTCGGCCTTTGCGGGCGCCTCGACCTACGCGCTGGGGGAAGTCTTCAAAAGGCACTTTGAATTGGGTGGGACAATCCTCGATTTTGACCCCGATCGCCTGAAAAAACTCTACAAGGCGAAATTTGAAAAAGGGAAGAAAGTTGTCGAAGATCTTGCCCGCCAACAAAAAACGGCAGATGGGAAAGATAATACCATCGTCGTTGATCTGAACGAGCAGGGCAAAGCAGCTACCGAGCCCTCAGGCAGCAAGGATATGGTGACCCGTATTAAAGAACTTGCCGACCTCAAAGCCCAGGGTATCCTCACGGAAGAGGAGTTCGATCGCATGAAAAAGCGACTGCTCGAACAGTACTAAGCTATTTGCAAGGGGATCTACCTGCTCAAAATGAGGCTTCCCCGTAAGGCTTGCGCCGCCAATCCCTGCAACGCATCTGAAATGACTCATTACATCGCCCAACGGGCTACTGGAGCGACATCCTGCCCAACAAACTCCCCGCGTAAAAATTTATAGTGAGCGGTAATGCCGATCATAGCAGCGTTGTCTGTGCAATATTCCATGCGCGGGATAAAAGTACTCCAGCCGTGCCGCGCCCCTTCGCGCACAATGGCGTCTCTTAGCCCTGAATTTGCAGCTACCCCCCCGGCAATGGCGATTTGCTTTATCTGGTACCGGTCTGCCGCGAGGGCGATCTTATGAACCAGAATACTGACGATGCGCTCCTGGACAGAAGCACAGAGGTCGTTTAGGTTGTTTTCCAAAAAGGTGGCGTCCTGCTGGAGTTGTTTCCTCAGGAAATATAAAATTGCAGTTTTCAGCCCGCTGAAACTAAAGTCAAGGTCAGCTATGGCGGGCTCTGGAAAGTTGAACCGGGGTGTCCCCTCCCTGGCGTGGCGGTCTATGAGCGGCCCCGCAGGATAGCCCAGGCCGAGCATCTTACCGGTCTTGTCAAAGGCCTCTCCCGCAGCATCGTCGAGGGTCTGTCCGATAATCTCCATGTCCAGGTAATCTCTGACGAGCATGATCTGGGTATGCCCTCCGGAAACAATGAGGCAAAGGAAGGGGAAAGAAGGCTGCACTTCCTCGGCGAAATGGGCCAGCACGTGCGCGTGCAAGTGGTGTACATCAATCAGGGGTATCCCCAGGCCAAGCGCGAAAGCCTTTGCAAAAGAAGTACCGACCATCAGCGAACCAATCAGCCCGGGCCCCCGGGTGAAGGCAATAGCATCCAACTGGGCCTTAGATACCCCTGCAGCGCGTAAGGCCGCGTCAACAACCGGTACGATATGCATCTGATGCGCCCGCGAGGCCAGTTCCGGGACGACGCCCCCATACTTCCGGTGTACCTCCTGGGAAGCCATAATATTACTCAGAACCAACCCGTTGCGGACTACCGCAGCAGAAGTATCGTCACAAGATGACTCGATTGCTAAAATTGTTATAGCCATATTTTAAAATGTTGGGAAAAGCTCATACTTTCGTTGTCAGTTCTATCTTCTACTTTTGTGACAGAACATAAAAACAAACGATATGCCAAACAGTTCTTCCCGTTCGGCAAGGGAAAGTGCCGCGCAGGGATCCATCACTGCCCAGGATGGAAGTAACACGACCGTTATTTCTGCGGGGTCAAAGTTAGACGGAAATCTCTTCTCCAGTGAGAATGTCCGCTTCGACGGCTTCATCCAGGGAGACCTTTCCTGTGAGAAAAAACTGGTTGTGGGAAAAGAGGGTAGAGTAGGGGGCATGGTAAAAGCAAAAGAAGCCGTTATCATGGGGCAGGTTACAGGGGATATTAACGTTTCCGGATCATTGCACCTCGAAAAACATGCCGTCGTGCGCGGCAATATCCTCGCAGGGGTACTCAGTATCGAAGATGGGGCCGTTTATGACGGTACTTGTAAAGTTGGGGCCCAATAATTACCTTATTTCAAAAATTTAAGGGGCATTTTTTTACTAAGTGCGTGAAGTTCCCTAAAATTGCATTGGTTTAGCAACACCTGGAAACTTCAACCTATTTTAAGTCAAAACAATCCGACAAAATGAAATTAGCCATTAATCTGGTGCTCGTTGCGATTATTGCTTTTCTGCTTTACGCATTGTACAACAGCATCAAAGAACCGATCGCTTTTAAGGCAGAAAAAGAACGCCGCGAGCGCGTTGTCGTAACTCAGCTAATGAAAATCAGGCAGGCACAGGAGGCCTTCCGAGATATCACTGGTGTATTTGCCCCTAATTTCGATACGCTCAGCCAAATCCTGAATACAGGCCAGTTCAAAGTAATCCAGGTCTTCGGTGACCCCGATGATCCGAATTTCACCGGGGAGATTACTTATGACACCCTGTTCGTACCCGCAATGGATTCTATGCGGAAAATGCTTGGGATGAACAATTTCGACTCCCTCCGCTATGTGCCGTTCAGTAGTGGCGAGGTTTTTGGAATTTCTGCAGATGTGATTGATTATCAGAGTACTAAAGTTCCGGTGGTGGAAGTTGGCACCCAGCGTAAAGCCTTTATGGGACGTTTTGCAGATAAGCGCTTCGCACGCTACGATCAGAAATACGACCCGGAATCTTTGCTCAAGTTCGGTAATATGTTTTCTCCTAACCTTTCAGGAAATTGGGAATAATCAGGACGGACATCGTTGAAAGTCATTTCTCCGCCCAACAAACTGCTTCTGGAAAACTGTCCATTCTGGTTGGAATGGACAGTTTTTGTTATAGTATTTATGATGCTGTGGGCCAGTTGGTCTTCCTTCGCCGTATAGGACTGCCACCATCAGATACGTTTGCCCTCGATCTTGCAGAGATCAGCGCGCAAAACCCACTGCTTTTTTTTCCATATACTCAAGTCGTGCTGGCAATCGGATCCAGTCGCCACACTTTCGTCCCGATGCGGTTGTTCGATCCCGGGTCGGCAAGGGCCTGCCTGGCACATGGCAACTTTGTCAACCCTGCGGACAGGGTATGTTCCGCTTTCGTGCCGCCCCAGCGGGCCCACCTGGTATATGCCATCCCTGAAGTACTCGACGCCTGGCTCTCCAGGAACTTCCCGCGTGTGCAGCCCCTGCACTTCAGCCAGGCTGTGCTGCAACAACTTCCCGGATCCTGGCAATCGGGTAAACGCCTCCTGGCCCATTTCTGGGACAACCGGATATTACTGTTTTATTTTGAAAACGGACGACTGACTTTCGAGAACTGGTTTTTGTGCAGGGACGCCAGGGATTTCCTGTATTACCTGCTCCTGGTCTTTGACCGTTTCCAGCTAAGCCCGGAGACGCAGGAAGTCGCCCTTTCGGGCGCTATCCTGCAAGACTCGGAGGTGTTCCGGGTCCTGAACAGGTATATCCGGCAACTGACCTTCACAGAACTGGGCACTCCGCTGGTCTATGGAAAAAAAATGTCCGCCTATGCACCACACTTTTTTAACGACCTGAATGCAATTCTTCAATTCCGGGCAATTAGCTGACCTCCTATGCGCATTATTGGTGGAAAATTTAAGGGCAGGCGCTTTACCCCGCCCGCAGATCACTGGCCGACACGGCCAACTACGGATTTTGCCAAAGAGGGCTTATTCAATATCCTGTCCAACAATCTGGATTTTGAGGATTTGAAAGTACTCGATCTTTTTGGGGGCACCGGAAGCCATAGCTATGAATGTATCTCCCGGGGCTGCCTGGATGTGACGTACGTGGATAAATTTGCCCCTGCAGTGGCTTTCGCGCGCAAAATGGCCCAGTTGCTGGAAATCCAACCTTATATGAAAATCGTGCAGTCGGACGTTTTCAAGTATATCGCGCATTGCAAGGAGAATTATGACTATATTTTCGCCGGGCCACCCTATGGACTGCCGCGCCTGGAGGAAATCCCGGACCTGGTTCTTTCCCACGCGCTGCTGCGTTCAGGGGCCTGGTTGGTATTAGAGCATAATCCTCATCATAAATTTGAAGCCCATTCCCACTTTTTAATGCAGCGCAATTATGGAAAAACGATTTTTACCTTCTTTGAAGCACCCTGAGCGTTCTGCTATTTTCGGGGCTGTTGTAAAATATCCCCTGATTGGGCGTATTATTGACCGCCAAACGCGCTTTATGTGGCATTTTGCCTATTTTCTGCTAATACTGGGGGGGCTCCCGATTGGTCTGGCCGCCCAGGAAAAGCCATTTGACGGGTACTGGACAGGCTATCTCACCCAGGAAGATGGGGGGTTCCGCCCTAAATACTATTTCGAACTCAACCTCGAGCAGCGGGGCAACGTCATCTCGGGCTCTTCCTATTCCAGTGTCGAAACAATCTATGCGGAAATGCAGGTAAAAGGGACGGTCAACGGGGTTCAACTGGTAATCACCGAAGAAAAAATCCTTCGCTATACCCGCCTCGAAGATATGGCCTGGTGCTTCAAACGCTGCGATCTGAAGTTATCAAAAAAAGGTGGGTCCTGGCGTCTCGAGGGTACCTGGTCGGGCAAATCGCCTTTTGGCCCCTGTATTCCGGGAAAGGTCTTCCTGGTAAAAACAGTCCCTAAAGTCTGACATATCGCTCTGCTGGCCCCAGGGCCCGCTTTTCTTCGTTCGCCGCCAAAATTTCAGGTTTTTTCAGCTTTTCCTTTAATTTTGTGGCGTTTTTAACAAGATGTTATCATGAATATGCTCGAACAGATCAGGCAGCACACCTCAGCGTGGATGATGAGCCGCCACGGGGCTTCCCTGGCGCCGGAAACACTGACGCTGACCCCAACGAAAAAAGAGTTCGAAGGGGATTTTACCCTGGTCGTCTTTCCTTTGACCCGACTGACCAAAATGCGGCCGGAAGACATCGGGGCCGAACTGGGGAGCTACCTCGTGGAGGCTATCCCGTACCTCGAAGGATATAATGTAATTAAAGGTTTTTTAAACCTTCAGTGTACAGCGCGCTTCTGGATAGACCGTATGGCAGATATCGGCAGGGATCCGCACTACGGCCGTGCTCCACGCAGACAGGTCAAAGTATTGGTGGAATCCTGCTCTCCCAACACCAATAAACCCCTGCATCTTGGGCATATCCGCAATATCCTTCTCGGGTGGTCGGTCTATAAAATTCTGGATGCCGCCGGTTATGATGTGGTACGAGTCCAGATTATCAACGACCGGGGGATCGCAATCTGCAAGAGTATGCTGGCCTGGGAGAAATATGCCCATGGCTCCACGCCACAGTCCACCGGGGTAAAAGGCGATCATTTTGTGGGAGAGTATTATGTGCGCTTCGAGAAAGAATTCCGCGAGGAATATGCCGCATGGCAGGAAACCCCGGAAGGCAGCGCATGCTATGCTGCCTCTGCCCGCAACGGCCAGGATCGGGAAGCGTTTTTTAAAGCCTACAAAGACACCTATTTCAATGAATATAGTGCCCTGGGCAGGGCTGCCAGAGAAATGCTCCTGCGCTGGGAAGCCAACGATCCGCATACAGTCGCGCTGTGGAAACAAATGAACGAGTGGGTGTACGCCGGTTTTCACGAAACCTTTTCCAAACTCGGCGTGGCGTACGATAAATGGTACTATGAATCCGATACTTACCTGCTCGGTAAGGATGCCATTGACAAAGGCTTACAGGAAGGAGTCTTCTACCGACAGGAAGATGGATCGGTCTGGATTGACCTGGAAGATGCCGGACTGGACAAAAAACTCGTCTTGCGGAGAGACGGTACTTCCGTATATATTACCCAGGATATTGGTACGGCAGAGTTGCGTTATCGCGATTTCGGAGTGGAAAAAATGATTTATGTGGTAGCCGATGAGCAAAATTACCACTTTCAGGTTCTTTTCGAGATCATGAAACGCATGAAAGCCCCTTATGCCCAGGGCTTGTATCACCTCTCGTACGGAATGGTGGAATTGCCAACAGGAAAAATGAAGTCCAGGGAAGGTACCGTCGTTGATGCCGATGACCTCGTCGGGGAGGTCATGTCGGAAGCACGGGCCAATAGCCTCGACCGGGAAACGACCGCCGGGCTCCCGGAGGTGGAGAAAGAGGCGATCGTACAAAAAATTGGCCTTGCCGCGTTAAAATTCTTCCTCATCAAAGTCCATCCCCAAAAGCGGATGATTTTTGATCCAAAAGAATCGGTGGATTTGCACGGCCAGACGGGGCCTTACATCCAAAACGCCTACGTCCGCGTAAAGTCAGTTCTGCGTAAATCCGATACCTGGGAAACCGGGGCGGATGAAGGATATTCACAGCTTTTCCCTGAAGAAAAAGAAATCGCGGTACAGCTATTCCTCTTTCCGGATATCATCCTCGAAGCTGCCGAAACCTATGACCCCTCGACAATCGCCAATTACTGCTTCCAGTTGGCGAAATCTTACCACCGGTTTTATCACGAACGCCCCATCCTCAAAGCCGAGAGCCCGGAAGCCGGGGCTTTCCGTATTCAACTGAGTATGGCCGTAGCCAACGTACTGGCGACGGGTATGGAACTTCTGGGTATCGAAATGCCGGAAAAAATGTAAACGACCGTACTTGCACCGCAACTGGTAGCCGACCGGTTACCAGGGAAGATATTACACAAAATAACGCATCAATCCAACTTCACGATATGGCAGATCTTGCGCCTAAAGAAGAAAAGTCCCTGAATTTCATCGAAGAAATTATCGAAGGGGACATTCAAATCGGTAAACATCAGGGGCGGGTACACACCCGGTTTCCTCCAGAACCTAATGGGTATCTGCACATCGGCCACGCCAAGGCCATCACCGTAAATTTTGGTATCGCCCAACGGTATCACGGCTTGTGTAACCTCCGCTTCGATGATACGAACCCCGTGGCCGAAGAGGTAGAATATGTGGACAGTATCCGCGAAGACGTCCGTTGGCTGGGTTTTGAATGGGCCAACGAATGCTATGCGTCCGATTATTTTGAGCAGCTCTATGCGTTTGCCCTGCAGTTGATCCGCATGGGCCTGGCCTATGTGGACGATTCCACGCCGGAGGAGATTGCGGCCATGAAGGGTACGCCTGTGCAGCCCGGCACGGAAAGCCCCTATAGAAATCGTAGCATAGAAGAAAATCTCGCGCTGTTCGACCAGATGAAAGCCGGCGCTTTCCCGGATGGTGCACGGGTTCTCCGGGCTAAAATTGACATGGCCGCCCCAAATATGCACATGCGCGACCCCGTCCTATACCGCATTAAGCATGCGCACCACCATCGTACCGGTAATCAATGGGTCATCTATCCCATGTACGATTTCGCACATGGCCAAAGCGATTCTATCGAAAAAATCACCCATTCGCTCTGCTCCCTGGAGTTCCGCCATCACCGACCATTATACGATTGGCTGATTCAGCAACTCGGGATTTTCCCCTCCCGGCAGATCGAGTTCGCACGGATGAACGTCTCCTATATGATCACGAGCAAACGCAAACTGCTCAGACTCGTGCAGGAAGGTATTGTAAATGGCTGGGACGACCCGCGTATGCCCACCCTTTCCGGGCTGCGCAGAAGGGGATACCCTCCGCAAGCCGTGGTCAACTTCTGCGAACGCGCCGGCGTGGCCAAACGGGACAACGTCATCGAAGTCGAGCTGCTGGAATTTTCCGCCAGGGAAATCCTGAACAAAACCGCCACACGGGCAATGGCCGTCCTCGACCCGCTGAAAGTGGTCATCGTCAACTATCCCGAAGGCGAGACGGAGTGGCTCGATACAGAAAATAACCCGGAAGACCCGGCAAGCGGCACCCGCAAAATCCCTTTCACGCGCGAGTTGTTCATCGAGCAGGAAGATTTTATGGAAAATCCTCCGAAAAACTATTTCCGGCTCTCCCCCGGCCAGATGACCCGCTTGAAAAGTGCCTATATCATCCGCTGCGACGAGGCAGTACGCGACCCGCATACGGGAGCGGTGACCGCACTGCGCTGCACCTACTTCCCCGAAAGCCGGTCCGGTACGGATACCTCCGGGCTTAAAGTCAAAGGGGTAATGCATTGGGTCGCCGCCGCACATGCCGTGCCCATCGAGGTGCGCCTGTATGACCGCCTATTTACTGACCCCACGCCGACAGAACACGAAGACAAAGACTTCATGGCGTTCATCAATCCGGATTCCCTGAAAGTTTTCGATAGGGCAATCGGAGAACCGACCCTTGGGCACGCCCGCCCCGGAGATCAGTTCCAGTTCCTCCGCAAAGGATACTTCGCTGCCGATCCCGATTCCAGCCAGGGCCGCCCGGTATTCAACCTGACCGTACAGCTCAAAGATACCTGGGCAAAGGAAAAAAAATAGTTCAAAGTCTAAACCTGATTCCAATGGAAAACAGCCGGGTCATACTTTCCCCGGAACATTTCGCCCTCACCCTCGACCGGCTGTGCTATCAACTGGTCGAGGAGTACGACGATTTCTCAAATACTTGTCTGATTGGTATCCAGCCGAGGGGTATCGCATTGTCCCAAAGGATATACGACCGACTGGTATATCATCTGGGAATCGGAAATATCGAGTATGGCAAGCTGGATATTACCTTCTACCGGGACGATTTCAGGCGTAGAGAGCAGCCCATCATCGCAAATGTCATGGAAATGGATTTTCTGGTGGAAGACAAAAATGTCGTCCTCGTGGACGATGTGCTATATACCGGACGGACTGTCCAGGCGGCCCTTACCGCCCTCAACCACTATGGCCGGCCGCGAAGGGTCGAGCTACTTGCCCTTGTTGACCGAAGGTTCAACCGGCACCTGCCCATTTGTGCCAATTTCAGGGGCGTCACTGTGGATGCCCTCGACAGGGCTTACGTCCGCGTCGAATGGAAGGAAACACACGGGGCAGATCGTGTATTACTATTTGCAGACAAAAACGCAGCAGGTTAAGTCAATGGCCAATCTCGCCAAAATACTCAGCACCCCCCATTTATTGGGCATCCGGGATCTTACGGTCGAGGATATAAGGCTTATTTTCCATACTGCCGACAGCTTCAAAGAAGTGATCAACCGGCCGATTAAAAAGGTGCCCTCCCTGCGCGATATTACGATCGCAAATCTTTTTTTTGAAGACTCTACCCGTACCCGGGTTTCTTTCGAACTCGCAGAAAAGCGGCTTTCTGCCGATGTGCTCAATTTTTCTGCTTCCGCTTCTTCCGTCAAAAAAGGGGAGACCCTGCTGGATACGGTCAATAATATCCTGGCTATGAAAGTAGATATGATCGTGATGCGCCATCCGGCCCCCGGTGCCTGTGCGTTTCTCGCCCGCCATATCGAAGCCAGGATCGTGAATGCCGGCGACGGAACCCACGAGCACCCCACCCAGGCCTTACTAGATGCCTATTCGATGCAGGAAAAAATCGGAACGCTTGAGGGCAGGCATATCGCCATCTTCGGGGATATCCTCCATTCCAGGGTGGCCTTGAGCAATATCCTATGCCTCCAGAAACTCGGGGCAAAAGTCCGGGTTTGTGGCCCACCTACCCTTATCCCCAGGCATATCGAACAATTGGGGGTAGAAGTGGACTATAACCTCCGCTCCGCCCTCGAATGGTGCGATGTGGCCAACGTCCTGCGTATCCAGCTCGAGCGGCAACAAATCAAATATTTCCCCACGCTTCGGGAATATGCCCAGTTCTTTGGGATCAACCGTGCCCTTTTGGACAGCCTGGGCAAACCAATTGTGATCATGCACCCCGGCCCCATCAACCGCGGTGTCGAAATTACCGGCGATGTGGCAGATTCCGAGCACTCGATTATCCTTCAACAAGTGGAAAATGGTGTCGCAGTGCGTATGGCCGTACTCTACCTGCTCGCTTCCCGCTGATAAACCCAAAATCCACGCGATGATAAAACACCAGGACAGGCTTTTTCGTTAACAACAAGTAATCGAACCGAAAATCAAAATTATGCGCTTCCTTCTGACCTTCGCCCTCCTGGCGGCTGTTACAACGGCTGCCTTCGCCGCAGATAAAGGCTATGAAATTTCCGTTAGGATCAAAGATTTTACCCAGAAAGAACTCTACCTGGGCTACTATCTCGGCGATAAACAGTACCTCAGGGATACGGCCGTGGCCGATGCCAAGGGAAATTATGTTTTTAAGGATACCGCAAACCTCGGCCCAGGGGTTTATCTGGTCGTCTTACCTCCCGATAACCGCTGGTTCCAAATCCTGATCACCGCAAAAGAACAACATTTTTCCCTGCAGACTTCCCTGGAAGACCTAAACGAGAATATTTCCTTTTCCGGCTCCGCCGAAAATGAATTGTTCTACCGATACCTGCGTTTCCTTTCCGACCTGAGCCAACAGGCAGAGCCTATCCAAAAGCAAATCGCAGAAACCACCGATGAACAGAAAAAAGCGGCCCTCCAAAAGGAAATCGAAGATATCAGCAAAAAAGTAAAAGAATTCCAGACAAAGTTCGTCCAGGAAAATGCCGGTACTTTCGCCGCTGCTATTGTCAATGCGAATATCAACGACGAAATGCCTGCTTTCGAAGGTACCGATGAAGAAAAAACCTTGAAGGCGGTATATTATTTACGCGAGCATTTCTGGGACCGCCTTGACCCTACCGCGCCGGGTATGCTGCGCACGCCCTTCTTGTTCGAAAAACTGGATTACTTTGTCAATAAGCTCCACTACCAGCAACCGGATTCCCTTATCGTAGCCATTGATAAGGTCCTGGCACGCCTTAGGCCTTCAGAGGAAACCTTCCGCTTTTATCTGGTCCATTTCCTGAATTCCTTCGCCACCGCCAAACTGGTCGGTATGGACGCGGTCTATGTCCACCTCGCAGAAAAATATTATGCTAAAGGGGACGCATCCTGGATTTCCGAGGAACAACTCAATAAAATCATCGAAAATGCCCAGAGCCTTAAACCGCTCCTTATTGGAAAAACCGCCCCGGACATCCTGATGCAACGCCGCGATGGCGCTAAAATCCGGCTCCATGAGGTGCAATCGCCTTATACAATCCTCTATTTCTGGCGGCACGATTGCGGCCATTGCAAAGAATCTACGCCAATCATGAAGACATTTTATGAAAACTTCAAAGATAAAGGGGTGAAAATCTTCGCTGTATGTGTCAAATTCAGAGAAGAAATCGCGGATTGCTGGAAGTATGTGGACGAAAATGGTACAAATGATTGGATCCACACCGCCGACCCCTACCTCGTCTCCAAGTACTATACTATTTATAATGTCAAAACTACCCCACAAATCTATATCCTCGATGCTAAGAAGGAGATTATTTCCAAAAATATCGGCGCTGAACAACTGGAGGAGGTGATGACCCGTATCATGGAGATGGATCAGAAAAAATAGATGGAAAGGCAAGTGGCTTTAATGAGGCTGTCCGAAAAGTATGGGGTTGTGTAAAAAGGCCGGAGGCCTTCTTTGGCGGCTTACACCGCCAGATAATATTTTGAAAGAACACTGTTTTCACTGATTTTGCGAAGCAAAATCAGTGAAAACAGTGTTCTTTCAAAACTTTCTTTCGCCGCCGTAGGCGGCGTAAGCGTAATACTTTTTACACAACCTCAATAAAACGGCGCGCTAAGAAATATTCTTTGGCGGCGAATGCCGCAAAAGCCCCTTGGGGACAGCCCCCGTAATATTGTACGCACTTCCCGACCACAGAAGCGCGCCGGTTTACTTCAGCTTCATATTCCTTGCAATCCGGGCGTAAATGCCAGGCACAAAGCGCTGCAGCAGTACACCCAGCCCCTCGGTTTTGGCGATAACGACTTCGCGCCGGCATTGGCGGATGGCCTTCAGTGCTTTCTTTGCAAATACATCGGGTGGAAATCCGGCCCGGGTACTCTCTTCGATCACGGCATTAGGCGTACCATCGCCCTTCAGGGCATTAGCTGTTACATTGGTGAACACGTAGCCCGGGCAGATTAGGGTTACTTTAATGCCATCCCGATATAATTCTGCACGCAGGCTGTCAAAAAAACCGTGGAGCGCATGTTTGGAGGCAGCATAAGCAGAGCGGTAGGGTACGCCCATTTTTCCGAGTACACTGCTCATCACGACGATATGCCCGGATTTCCTGGCCTGCATATCCGCTGCTACTGCCCTGGTAATCGCCAGCGTACCAAAATAATTGACTTCCATGATCTTTCGATCCACGGCGAGGCTGGTTTTAAGGGCAAGGTCGCGCTGGGAAATCCCCGCATTATTAATGAGGATATCTACCGGCCCGATTGTCCGGGCAATTTCTGCCGCAACCGGAGCAACCGCATCAAGGTCGGTCACGTCGAGGGGCACGATATGTACCTCCGCACCGGCTACACACCCGGCGCTTACCCGTTCGAGCTCTTTTTCATTCCTGCTGGAGAGGACCAGCCTCGCACCTTCCTTAGCCAAAGCATAAGCGAGATGCTCTCCAATACCGGAGGATGCACCGGTTATCCATATTACTTTGTTTTTAAAAAACATATCTGCTGCTTTTTTCCGCCAATTTACGTATTTCATTACAAGCACCGAACAGGATTTAAATTTGTTCTTTGATTTTCTTTACCTTTGTCCCTCTACCGAAAATATTTTGGAGGTCTGTTTCTGCAAAGCGGCTATTTTATGAAAACAATCTTTTTTATCCGTCATGCTAAATCGAGCTGGGACGATCCTACCCTTCGGGATATTGACCGGCCATTAAACAAGAGGGGGAAGCACGATGCACCTGTGATGGCAAAATTGCTCAGGGAACAAGGTATCATGCCTGACCGCATCATCTCCAGCCCTGCGAAGCGCGCCCTGAGCACCGCCGAGGTTTTTGCCGCCGAAATGGGCATAGAAGATATTTTTGTGGAGCCGCTGATTTATGAATCTATGCCTGATGATCTGTTGAAGGTTATCCGGCAACTGGATGATACCCTTGATGTTGTCTTTGTATTTGGCCACAATCCCACACTATACGATCTGGCGGGTATCTTTTCAGATATGGAACTGGATAATATCCCCACATGCGGGATTTTCGAAGTTCAGGCTGCAATACAATCCTGGGGCGATTTCAGCGTGCGCACCGGTAGGATGACCCGGCACTATTTCCCAAAACAACTCAAATATTCATGAAGGGCAATGTCCTTCTAATCTGGATAGTTGCCATGCTACTCCTGGCGACGTCCGCCTGTCGCGAGCGGTATCTGAAAATCTCTCTTCCGAACGACCGCCTCATCCCCATCCTTTGTGATATACATATTGCAGAAGCAGCATTGCAACAGGTAAATGGTGCGCGCAAAGATAGTCTGAACGAAGTCTATCTCGATCAAATCTGTACTATACATCAAATCAGCCGCGAAAGGCTGGACGAAGTGCTCGAAGAGCTGCGCAATAATCCGGATGCCATGAAAAAAGCTTATCTGGCCGTCGCGCAGGCACTGGAAGAACGTCGTACAGCACAATAGGGGCGGTGAGCAGTTGCAGATATCTTCGGCTGTGCGCTAATCTGGCCTGGGTCAGGTGGCCAAAAAATTAACTTAAACTTAAACTACGATGTATATCGCCCCCTATAGATAGACTTAACTTTGTCAGATAATTGGATTACTGCATCTGGGGCCGTCTGCTGAGACCCTCTTCAAGGGACCGTGTGAAAATTTATATCGCTGCGCCCGATGCAAAATATTGTGCTGAATGCGCCTTCAAGAAATAAAATTTCCCGGAGAGATGAAGAACCTACTTTCTGCACAACCCGGCGGAAAGCGCTGAGGCGGCATCTGTCCAGTCACCTCTAAAATACCTAACAGCGCATGGATCCGATCAAAATTCTGGTAGTTGACGATGAGCCTGACATCCTTCAGATTCTGACCTATAACCTGGAAAAAGAAGGGTATGTCGTCCTTACGGCGTCCGACGGCGCAGCAGGGGTACGTATTGCAGAAACAGAACATCCGGCACTTATCGTCCTGGATATTATGATGCCGAAGATGGACGGCGTAGCAGTATGTCGTTATCTTCGGGAAAAACCTGAATTTGCAAATACGATTATCACCTTTCTGACCGCCCGGGAGGAGGATAATTCACAAATCGCGGCCCTCGACTTTGGTGGGGACGACTATATCACAAAACCCATTCGCCCTAAAGTATTCATCAGCAGGATAAAAGCCCTCCTTCGTCGCTCAGAGCGCCAGCCAGAGTATATGGATGAACGCGGACTGATTCAGATGGGCGATCTTACGATAGATAAGGAGCGGGTGTCCGTCAGTAAAGCTGGTAGTGCGGTAGAGCTTGCCAAAAAAGAGTTTGAGCTGCTTTTGCTACTGGCCTCCAAGCCGGGAAAGGTCTTCTCCCGGGAAGAAATTTTCAACAAGGTATGGGGTACAGATGTTATAGTCGGAAATAGGACAATTGACGTACATATTCGCAAGCTCAGGGAAAAAATCGGCGAGGATTATATCAAAACGATCAAGGGGATTGGGTATAAATTCGAATTCTAAATGGTGAAAAACCCAACACCTCAACAAATCGCGCTTCTGGCCGGGGCAATCATCCTGTTCATCGCTTTCGGAAGCCTGCTATTCTTCGATCATTTTCCGGAATTCGCCAATCCGGGGGGCTATCTGCTTTGGGCACCTGTCTTTTTCTTCCTGGTTTACCGTCTTGTAATCCTTCTGCTCAGGCAATATATCTATCGAAAAATCAAGCTTATTTATAAAACGATCCGCCAGGAAAAGCTGGGTTCCCAGGAAAAACAAGACCTGACTGATATTACGCGCAACGTCATAGAAGAGGCAGAGCGGGAAGTCGCCGACTGGGCGGAACGGCAGCGCACAGAACTGGATAAATATAAATCCTGGGCGGAGTACCGGAGGCATTTCCTCGGCGATATCTCCCACGAACTCAAAACGCCCCTGTTCAATATCCAGGGCTATCTGGATTCCCTCCTCGAAGGGGGCGTACACGACCCGAAGGTCAATGTCGCTTTCCTCCAGCGTGCATCCAAAAACGTGGACAGGCTTCAAACGATTATCATGGACCTCGAAACCATCGCCAGGCTGGAATCCGGACAGTTGCTCCTCGAAATTCAGACTTTTGATGTGAAGGAACTTGCCAGGGAAGTGATCGAAGAGATGGAAATCCGTGCCAAAGAGAAAAATATCTCCCTCGAATTTAAGGATAAAGCTTCCGCAAACGTCAAAGTGCGTGCCGACAGGGAAAAGATCCGGCAGGTCTTTATCAACCTGATTCAGAACTCCATTAAGTACGGCGTACAGAATGGCCGTACCCGGGTCGGGTTCTATGATATGGACCGTATGGTACTCGTCGAAGTTGCCGATAATGGTATCGGAATTCCCCGGGAACACCTCAACCATATCTTCGACCGCTTTTACCGCGTGGATAAAAGCCGCTCCCGCGAACAAGGCGGCTCCGGCCTGGGCCTCTCCATCGTCAAACATATTATCGAGGCGCATAAACAAACCATCAATGTGCGCAGTACCCCCAACTTTGGCTCCACTTTTGGGTTTACCCTTGAAAAAGTGTGAAAATCCTTAATTTTGCCGACGCAAAATTCAGAAAAACGCTCCATGATTACTATCGAAAATGTTTATGTGCAATTTGGCAGCAGGATACTGCTCAATAAGGTCAACCTGGTTATCGGTACACAGGATAAAATCGGCCTCGTAGGTCGCAACGGTGCGGGTAAGTCCACGCTACTCAAAATTATCGCAGGCGAAATGAGCCCCCACGAAGGACGCGTAAGCAGGCCTTCCGGTACCAGCCTCGCTTTTCTACACCAGGAACTTGAACTCCCCAAAGGACGGACAATCCTCGATGAGGCACTGACCGCTTTCGCCGATATCCAGGGCCTGGAGCAGAAGCTCGCTACCATGCACGAAGAAATTGCACAAAGGACAGACTACGAAAGCGAGGCTTACCACACCTTACTCGACGAGTTCTCTACCCTCAATGACCGTCTCGCCTATATGGGCGGACTGAATATCCAGGCCCAGACCGAACGCGTGCTCAAAGGCCTCGGGTTCAAACAATCGGACCTCAACCGCCTCGTGGACGAGTTCAGCGGGGGATGGCAAATGCGGGTCGAATTGGCCAAGATGCTCCTTCAGCAACCCGACTTTCTCCTCCTCGACGAACCGACCAACCACCTCGATATCGAATCCATCCTCTGGCTGGAAGGTTTCCTGAAAGATTATCCCAAAACCCTGGTGCTGATTTCGCACGATAAGGAATTTCTGAATAACGTCACTGCCCGTACGGTGGAGGTCGAACTTGGTAAACTGGCGGATTACAAAGCCCCTTACAAAGCTTTCGTCGAGTTGCGACAGGAACGCCGCGAAAAACAACGGGCTACTTTTGAGAACCAACAGAGGGTTATTGCCGACCGCGAACGCACGATCAGCCGCTTCATGGCCAAAGCTTCCAAGACCAAAATGGCACAGTCCATGCAAAAGCAACTGGATAAAATGGAACGGGTCGAGGTTGAAGATGAAGATGTCGCCGTCATGAACCTCCGCTTCCCACCCGCCCCACGGTCGGGGCAGGTGGTAATCGAAGGAAAAGCTATTGCAAAACACTACGGTACCCTCGAAGTACTCGATAAAGTGGATATCCGCATCGAACGCGGGGAGCGGGTCGGTTTTGTCGGGCAAAACGGACAGGGGAAGTCAACGCTTGCCAAAATACTGGTCGGTGATATCCCGTCCACTGCCGGGCTGGTCCAAATGGGGCATAATGTCCAGGTTGGATATTATGCGCAAAATCAATCGGATGTCCTCGTCTCCGGAGCTACCGTACTCCAGACGATGGAGCAGGAAGCCCCGGCAGAAGTCCGGCCCAAGGTGCGCCAAATCCTCGGCGCGTTCATGTTCAGCGGGGAAGATGTAGAAAAAAAGGTATCGGTGCTTTCCGGCGGCGAGCGTGCCCGCCTCGCCCTGGCCTGTCTCCTGCTCAAGCCGTTTAACCTGCTTGTCCTCGATGAACCAACCAACCACCTCGATATCCTTTCGAAGGATGTCCTCAAGCAGGCCTTACTGGAATACGACGGCGCGATGGTTGTGGTTTCCCACGACCGCGAATTTCTCGACGGCCTCTGCAACCGTACGATCGAGTTTCGCGACCGGCATCTGTATGAGTACCTCGGCGATGTGAATTACTTCCTCGAAAAAAGGCAACTGGATAATATGCGCCAGGTAGAGCTGCAATCTGCTGCGGCTGCCATGGTAACTTCTGAGGCCACGGCGATGCGGTCGCCTGCGAGCCGGGAAGATCGAAAGCGCGTCCAGCGTGCCGTCCAGCAAGCAGAAAAAAAAATCGAGCGGCTGGAAGCAGAAATGGCTGCCATTGAGGTGCAGATGGCCGATCCCGGTTTTTACAACCGCTCCGACAGCGCAAAGGTCACCGAGACCTATGCCGGGATGCGCGCTGCGCTCGATGCCGCTATGAGCGAATGGGAAAGCGCACAGATGGAGCTTGAAGCACTCGATTAGATTTGGCTGGGGGCACGGGATCATTGTAACCCACGAGGATTCCTCTCGCAACAAGTCTAGTTCCTGGGCTTGTCCACGTATTCTACCCGTAGCACATCGGTATCGCGTTCCAGGGTCTCTTTCAGCAGGTTGGGGAGGATACGTGAGGGGTCAAAACGCACCAGCCAATAATTGGTCCCTTCGGGCAATGTTTTAATCTGTTGCATAGCGGTGTCATAATACTTGGCAATCCAGTAATCCACGTTGATGTTAGGTTGGAGCTGGACTTTGAACATGCTGTTGTACTTATTCGCGGGTAAATTATACGCAAATTCCTCCTGAAGTTTCCAATCCTGCTGTATTGGGTCCGCATATTGCTGCAGGAGTTTTTCCAGGGTTTGGATTTCCCGGGGAAACAACTGCCCGATGACCTGTTTCATAGCCTGGCCTTCAAAGACGGTAATTTCCGTAATCGCATAATTGGGATCAGGTGCGGGATGTGATTCCAGGCTGCCCCAGATATTGGCCGATTCAATAGATGTTTTCATGGTTTGCCATTCGCTTTCGGGCATTTTTCGGGCGTATCGGCCCATGAGCGATGTGAAGGCAATTCCCTGGTATTGGAGGGTACCATCGGAAAATACGGTCAGTACGAACTGTGGGCACTGCAGATTACCGCAGAGCAGGCGGTATTCCAGGATTTTTTCCGGGCTGGCAGTTTTCTGGGCAAAGGGCAGGGTATCGCAACCGGCAGACAGGGCAGTATATACAATGATGGCCCTAAGGATAATGCGGGCGGATGAACGGGTGTTTTTTAAAAGAATCATCAGGGGAATATTTTAGAATTTTTGCATGCTTGCATTGGTCAGGGATTTTGGTACAAGGATGATTTCCGTCCTTCGGTTGAGTGCCCTGCCCGCTTCGGTCGTATTGGAGGCTACAGGGGCGAAGGCGCCGCGGCCCGCTACGGTCATACGGTCAGGGGTAAGTCCGTTGGCTTGTAAAACCTTACTGACTGCCAGTGCCCGGTCGAGGCTAAGGGACCAGTTGCGGTCCTCGGAGCCGGAATTATCAGTATGACCTTCGATCAGGATATCCATTTCCGGTTCCTGGAGGAGGGCGACGGCTACTGCGCGGAGGGTTTGTCTGCCTTGTACGTCAATTTGTGCGCTTCCTGATCCAAAAAGTAAGTCCTGGCTTACGGTAATGTAAATTCTGCCAGCCGTCTCGGAAATATTGAGCTCGTTATTGTTGACGTTGTTTTCCAGGGTACGGTTAAGGGAAATCTGGGTTTGGTTCAGGGTATTGCCGCGGGCCTGTAGTTCGCTTTCGAGCCTCAGGATTTCATCGTTGCGGGAGATTACTGCATTGCGAAAATTTTCTTCCATGGTCAGAATACGCTGCTCACGCTGCTGGAGTTCCTGCCGAAGTTGCTGGAGTTGGGCGATTTGTGCTTCGAAGCCTTCTGCAAGCTGGCTTTTTTGCCCGCTCAGGTTACCCTGGACCTGCGCAGAAGCCGATAGAATTTCCTGATTTTGGTTAATTATTGCAGAATATCGGGTCAGGATTTCCTGGTAGCTGTTGTTGAGGTTGAGATTGGTCGCACGAAGTTGCTCGATGGTTTGAAGCGATTGCAGATAATCGGACTTTAATTCGAGATAAGCTTCGCTTTCCGTGGGGACGACATTTCGGAGCGAATCGGATTTAGCAAGTGCAGATTGTAATTTTTGAGCATTCGACTCCAGTTCCGAATACTTTTTCTGTGGGATGCAGGCAAACATCATAAGCATGGCGGCGATGGATAACAGGAATTGGGATTTCATAGTATGCCGGATAGGTTAAGGTGAGGTGGGCATATACCCGTCTTTACAAATATAGCGAAAAAATCTTATTTTCGCACCACGTTTTTTTGCCATTTTATTAGGAGCAGGGTTTAAAATAGAAAATCAAAGCAGTTTTTTCAGGCTGAAAAAGGTATTTTCGATGAAAAGTCAATACAAGTGTTGGTTAGCCGCGCTGTTGATGTTCGCAGGCATTGCCGGTGCAGGTGCACAGAGTGCGGTCACCTTAAGCGCTGGCCGGGCATCGGCTACTGTTGGGTCGTCGGTTTGTGTGAACGTAAGCGTCGCCGGCTTCCGGAAGATTATTTCGATGCAGTACTCCATGAAATGGGACCCCCAGGTGCTGGAACTTACCGGGGTGAAAGACTTTCGCCTGCCTTTCCTCAACCAGGAGAACTTCGGTCTTTCTAAAGCAAAATCCGGCCAATTGACCTTTGTCTGGATTGACAATAACCTTAAAGGGATTACTTTACCGGATGGCAGCCCGGTTTTTCAGCTTTGTTTTCGGGTGAAAGGTAAGGGGGGGGCCGTTGGCGCAATATCTTTTTCCAATCAGCCCACACCTTATGAAGTGGTCAACGTATATGAACAACTACTGCAGTTGGTCGGAATCAAGGGGGAGATTAAGGTGAAATAGACCCTGTTGCAAGGTCTCCGCCAGCATAATATTGTAGGGTTGTGTGAAAAGCATGGAACTATCCCGAAAGTCCTTTGGCGGCATTCGGCAGCAGAATACTTTTCGGACAGCCCCGGAGGATTTTGAACGAGGCGGCCTCACAAGTCCTTTGGCGGCGAAGGTAGCAGAGTGCCAATACGGTGGCAAAACAGGCTTTTCATACAACCCCGGTGCTTTTACACACCTCCATAACGTTTTACCCACCAACGGTTTACTGAAAATTTACCAGGTTCACCACAAAGCCATCTATTTTGAATTTTTGCTGCAGGTTGGTCTCATATACCTTTGCGGATTCTTCGGTATCGAAAGTTCCAAGGATGATTTTGTAGAGGCGGCCATCGCCCCTGGTGGCGGGGACGATGCCTACAAGTATCCTTTTTTCCAGCCCTTTCTTTTGCAGCACTGCAACCTGATCGAGCATGGCCTCTGCGCTGCTCAATACCATAATCTGTACGCCGTATCCTCTTTTGTCGGGTTGTTGGATCGGGATCCTGTACAGCCCGTAGGTCTGGAGGGCCTGGCGGGCCAGCGGGAATTCCCCGGGGTCGTTCTGTGCTTTTGTATTGCTGGCTTGAGGGCTTTTCTCTGTAAATTGACTCGCCGGTGCGTTCGTATTCTGGGTTCGGGTATTTGCAATCCCGATTGTAGGAGTAGCAACAGTGCCGCCTGGCGGCGTATTCACCTTTGGTGTTGCCGGGACGGGGGCAGCCGTCTTTTGTGCTACTGGCTGATTGGAATATCCACTGGATATGACTTCCACGATGACGGTTGCGGTAGAACTTTCGTCCATGCCCAGCCGAAGGCCTGCTGCCTTTGATAGAGCCAGGATATGTCCGGCGGTATATGGCCCACGGTCCGTGACGGTGACGATTACCCACCGACGGGCGTTGTCGTCGGTACGCGTGACCTTGAGCTGGGTGCCCATGGCATGTATTTTATGAGCGGCCGAGTAAAGGTTGGGATTGTAGGATGACCCGTTTGCGGCCAGTTTTCCTTTGTATGCAGATGGGAACACTTCCGCAATGCCCGTTTCCTGTGCCCTAAGGACACCCGAAAAGCAAAACGACAGGACAAAAACGCTAAGGGGAATAAATTGTTTGTTCATACTGTTTTAGGATTTATACAAATGTACTGTTTATTTTGAAAATATAAAGTATTAGGCACACGTCTTTTACCTTTTGGGTATCCTCGCCGGCGTGGACAGACATACGGGCATGCCGATGGGCGTTAAATAATTATAAATTAATTACATTAATTTAATAACGTATTTTTTTTCATTACAGCATATAAACTATATCTTTACGGCCACGACCATTTATCTCTGAAATAACAAATCGTAATCTTTTATGGAAAGTTCTCGACAACTGTTCCTACTCTGTCGTTTTACTAACAAGTTAAAGCATAAAAGAGAACGGAATCATATCTTTTCCAACAAGGTTCTATCGCACCCGCTTTCCTGTGTAGGTAGGACTGTACAGGTACTTTCCTCAAAATTCCTTTCTGTTTTCCTGATATCGCAGATTGCTTTCGTCTTCGCAGGCCGGGCGCAGATGGCAATTTCCGGTTTCAGCGCTGTGACCCAGGATTTTAACGGGATGGGTTCAAGCGGCACAGCTACCCTGCCTGCCGGCTTCAGGGTGGGCAGTTCGACTACATATAGCTCTGGTACTTCCGCGACCACTTTAGCGGCGGGAAGTACAGGTACCGGAGTACTATCCGGTAGCTCTTCCGGGGGGACTTATAATTTCGCCAGCGGCATTACCGGTACTTCGACAGATCGGGCGCTTGGTTTTCTGACGTCGGGAAGCTTTACATCGCCCCGCTCGATCATGCTGGAAATATCCAATACTACCGGAAAGACCATCGGTAGCCTCAGTATTTCATTCGATTACGAAAAATATCGCTCCGGATCCAGGGCCTTCGACTGGACTTTCTTCAGCGGTACCGATGGCAGCACTTGGACGGCCCAGACGGACGGGAATCAAAGCTATCCCGCTGATGCAAATAATACCGTTATTTCCAATCCACCACTTTCCGTAAGTAAATCACTGAATATAACGGGCTTAAACATCGCCCCCAACGAAAAATTTTACCTCCGCTGGACGATTACAGGGGTGGGAGGGAGTTCAAACGGACAAGCTATCGGTATTGATAATTTTTCTGTTACCGCCACGGAGCGCGTCACTTTCACCGCTACGGTCACCGATGGCGCCTGCCCCAACGTGGCCCCGTTTATTACACTGGACGTACCGGCTGCGACGGGGTATAAGTACGATATTACCACAGGTACATCTTATTCAGGATCCATGACCGCTGCTGCTGGTGGTACCGAGGTCACATCCGACCCCCAGGTCGTGACGGCTTTACCCTCTGTGCCTGCTGCGGACGGATCGGCCTACTCCATCCGCCTGATCAATACCACCGGGGAGTTCAAGGATACCACCGTGACCGTTCTCGGTATCCCGGGGAATTGTACCCCCACATGCGCTTCCCCGCCATCTGTAGATATTTCGTCTGCGGATGGATGCAAAAAAGGGGCGGTGTCCCTGAGTATTTCCTATACGGCCGCAAACGGTACGGCTACTTTGTCCTCCAATGGTGCGGGCAGCCTTTCTACTACTTCGCTTGCTGCGGGCTCCGGAAATGTGACCTACACCCTGAACAACAGCGACAAGGGCAAAAAACTGCGTTTCATCGCCGTGATCGCCGATCCCGATGGGGGAGGCCCGTGTACAGCGGCAAACGACACCTTGTATATTAATGTACCTCCCGGTAACCCGGCCTTCTCCAATATCGAAGTTTGTCAGGGCGGTAGTACGCGCCTGGCAATTTTCGGGGCAGCAGTGTCAAATACTTTTACCTGGGACTTCGAGGGGGGGATCACCGGTCAGGGGATCAGCCAAAATCCGGCTCTGGCAGGCAATGCCCCGGTTCAGACCAGCGGAACGGGCATCAATGTCTCTTCCCAGGTTGCGGGGTCTGGTTGTACCGCGGCAATTTCTTCTACGAATTTCAGCACGACCAGCAATAGCCTCGATTCGGCGATCGCTGCACAGGAATATTTCGAATTTTGTATCGGCACGGCTGTGGGCAGCAGCCAGCTTGTAGGGGTGACATCCATCCATTGGGATCACAGGATATCGAATACCGGTCCTATGAACTTTGCATTGGTCGCTGCCAATAACCCTACGGCAGCCCTTTTGACCGGTACGGCGACTTCTACCTGTGCCCCGGCAGGTGGGACAATCCCTTCCAATACAGCGGCCTGCTATCGTATTTATTACTGGTCGGCAACAGGTAATTCAGGAACCCTGCGCATTGATAGCATGGTTATTACGGCAAGCTATGAAAGCCCCTCCGGTAATTTCAATTTTTATACTTCTAACCCTGCGCTGGGAGCAGTGGCACCTACAGCTACCGGGGCGAGTTATGACCCGGCTCCTGCAGCAGGAACGACTTCCAATGTCTGGGTGACTACCCTGGGCGAAGATGGGTGCAACAGCGATACCCTCCTGGTGACGGTGAAGGTCAACCCAACCCCTACCTTGAATATCGTTCAACCCACTGGTCTCTGCACACCGAATACTTTCGACGTGCGCAATGTCAGCCTCGGGGCCAACCCTTCAGGAGGGACTACCACTTACCACAGCACCCTGGCAGATGCTCAAAACGGGGTCAATGCATTCTCAGGTACCCAGTTTATACTCAGTGGCAGCACCAATGTCTATGTGCGTTACCTCGCCGCGGGCTGCTTCACAACCGGCACAATCAATGCCCTGTTCTATCCTAATGCCTCGTTGAACCTTCCGGATTTGCTGGTCGTATGCGACGGGGAAAGCACAAACGTCCAAATCCCGAATGCCGCCTCTCCCCTCGTAACATTCACCTGGGATTTCGAAGCGGGGATCAATGGTCCCGGGGTCAGCAACAATACGGGTATCGCGGCTAATGGCCCCGTACAGAGCATTGGAGCGGGTATCCAGGTATCCTCCCAGAGTGCAGGGTCGGGCTGCTCAAACGCAATCAGCTCTAATAACTACGAATCAACTGGTAATAGCCTCGCAACAGCGGTGGCTGCCAACGAATATTTCGAGTTCTGTATCGGAACGACACAAACGGGATTCACCTTTCAAGGTGTAAAGAGTATCGTTTGGTCCAACCGGGCTTCCAATACGGGCCCGATTAACTATGCACTGGTCGCTTCCAATAACCTGACGGCAGCCCTGCTTACCGGTTCCCTAATGCCTGGTACCAATTGTGAAACCGAAGGTGGCGACCTTCCAGCCCTCAACAGCGCAACCTGTTACAGAATTTATTACTGGGCAGGCGCTTCCACTTCCTCTACGGGGACACTGCGTATTGATAACGTAGATATTACCGCACAATACACCGGTACCCTCTCTTATCGGTTCTATACGGTTGATCCTGCAGTTAACCTTGCGGCAGTCCCTGTTTCCACCACCTCAGCTTTCAATCCCGGCACAACCCTGGCTTCCTCCCCGGATACGCTTTGGGTGACAAGTACGAATACGACTACGGGTTGTACGAGCCCCGCAGCACGGGTCATTGTAAAAGTGATAGACTGTGAGGTGAAAATCGCCGATCCCTGCACCTGCACAGGTGCCCCCAAAGAAATCGCCGGAGGGGTGGTGATCAGAAAAGGGGCTTTCTCCGAAGTGGTGGAAGTGACTGCCCCAACAGGACAGGTTTGGCGGGTCGCGGCGATTACCGGGATGTATAAAGATTCTTTGCTGACCACGCCGGTAGTCGTAGGCGATACCTTAAAGGAATTCCCGGCAGGAAGCGGAAAATATCTCCTCAACGGATTCCACGAGGATAGCGTTGGGTATGCGATAACGGCATCTAATGGAAATACATCCGCTTCTATTGATAATGTCTGCTTCTATCCTTCCCCTACGCTCAGCAGCCTGCCCACGTTGGTATCGCCCAATGCCGGTCCTTTTTCTGTCCTGGGTGGGGAAGTGAACAACGCCTCGGGTCAGGATACTTTCCGGCTGAACAATATGGTGCTAAAATCCGGCGCTGCCCCCTCAAGGGCAGAGATAAGGCCTGCGCTGATGACTGCCGGGGTGAATACCCTTCGGTATATATTCGACGCTGGTGCCCCGACGGATAAATCCCTCACAGATCCCGGGTGTGTGACAATACTGAAAAGAGATATCCTCCTTGCCAGCTGCGGTTGTGCCAATCCCACAATAACGCTTAATCCGTCCACCTGTAATTATGTGCTCTCCGCCGGAGAAGTGACTAATGGCAACTGTGTCAATGGAACCGTACGGGTAATGGACAGTAATCCGCTCAATAAAGATACGGTTGATTGCGCAGGTACGTTTACCTATGGCCTTTTTGATGATCTCGGGAACCTTATCTGCTGGGGTAAGGTCACGGCCGAAGATAAAAATGGCCCCCTGCTGGTCCAGGTCAACGGCCGCTGTAACCGACCAGTAGCCCAGGCTGCTAACCCCGCACCACCAAATGGTATCAACCCGGAAACCCTTGTCTGGAGAGACTCCTTCCTCTGCCTGGATGTGGAAAAAATCTATAACCAATCGCTTAGCTGGACGAACAACAGCACTGGCTCTTATCAATGGTTTTCCGGAAAACCTGTCTTCCAGGATGCCTGCCATCAAAAACGCGATAAGGGGGGGAACCTTTTGTGCGATTGCCGTACAGACTTTCGGGTGACGGATCAACTGGCCTACTACCAATGCACGGAGATCAATGTTAATCAGGTATGGGCAAAGATCACGCGGGTGTTCACGGCAACAGACTGCCGGGGCAATGAGACGAGGGTGACGCAGGAGATTTACTTCGTGCGCCCACCAGTGAAGACGCTGAAGCAGGAACTGGCACTGAACAACGGCTCGCAAGGATCACTCTACGGACGGGGTCTGATGAGCTATGTCAAGGTGGGCACGGACGGCAAGCTCCTGGTGACGCTGGACAGCGTGAACTGCGAGGCACCGACAGAGCAGGTGATGATAGATACTTTCCTGAATCGTTACTATATCTTCAACGATTCCCTCAACTGCGACGATAACGTGCGCAATGACTATAGCTATTTTGTGGAGTCGGTACGCGCTGGCCGGTCTGCACGACTGCTGGAGTGCAACTATAGCTTCGATGTTCAGCAGTTGGCCTCGTATCCGGTCTGCGACGGTAAAGGCCGCAAAGTAGAGGTGGTGACGAACTACTTCGACTGGTGCACAGGGGTGAAGACTTCTTTGGATACGGTGATCTTGAAGTATTCTGACAATACGGTACCAGTGATCGGACTCAAGTCGAAGCAGGCCATAGAGGTTTCGACGGGCCCCCTGGACTGTACGGCGTCTTTGGGGATAGACCGCTCCGGCCTGCTGGAAACATTCGGGATAGATGTACAGGATAATGTCGGCGGATGTGGTATCGCCGATGTAAGTGTGAAGGTCGAATCATGCGTTGATTCGGCGGTTCATGGTATTATCCTTGGCGGCAAGGCGTGGCGCTCACCGGTATATCAGACGATGAATGCGAATGGCCGGCGGACGGTAATCGGCGTTCCTGTCGGATACCACCGTCTCATCATAGACGTGGCAGATAAATGCTATCAACAGAAGCGGGACACGTTCTATTTTCAGGTAAAGGATATGATCGCGCCTGTAGTGAAGTGTACCGACCAGTTGAACGTGACGCTGTCGAATACGATGGGTGCCGGCTATGGCCAGATTTACCCACAGGCAGGCACGAACATCTATGGATATGCACGGGTACTG
>Ga0068876_10000726_pt1 | contig 26601 bp, 24 predicted proteins | sample NOAtaG_6_FD_66442 | JGI IMG/M metagenome (GOLD analysis project Ga0068876, IMG submission 66442) | Freshwater lake microbial communities from Lake Erie, under a cyanobacterial bloom - NOAA_Erie_Diel5S_2200h metaG | ecosystem: Environmental > Aquatic > Freshwater > Lake | place: USA: Ohio, Lake...
ATTTTCTGAAATACTTTGTGCGTTGGACAAGACTTCTACCATCTTGGGACCACCTTCATTCATCACCGCACTGAAATTTCCCGTTGAAGCTTGCAGATTGCGCAAGGTTTGTTGAATGTTGGAAAATAGCTCCGGAATCTCCTTGGTTCTCGGATCTTGCAACGCCTTGTTGAGCTTTAACATCATGCTATCCAAAGTGGAAAACAACTCAGACGTTTTGGCCTTCAATGGTTCAATCTCTTGCTTAATGGACTCTGTCAATCCCAAAGCCAAGCTACCCTTCAGGGTGTCCTTGTGCATCGCTATTGCACTGGAATCGCCGAGAATCAAACGGACGGCCTTTCCACCGAATAAATCGGAATCATAGATTTGAAATTCAGAGTCTTTCGGGATGTTTACGTGCTCATCATTGATGTTGAGTACAATGATGATTTTGGTTTGATCCTCCTCAAAAATATGCACATCCTTGACTTGACCAATTTTGTATCCATTTAAAACGATAGGACTCGAAGGATCAATTCCGGCTACATTTTCATACAAAGAATAAAATCGCCTACTGGAAGAGAAAAGATTAACCCCCTTCAAATAATTTACTCCAAAAAAACCCACTGCAATTACCAAAATCACCAAAGCGCCTAACCAGAACTCGCGGGAAATCTTCATTCTATTTTTTCTTTTTTAGCGCTTCTTTTAGGTCCATTCGCTCTCCATCTTGCATGGCAACAATAAAAGCATCTGTGAATCCCCATTGTTGCATGCATTTCATGTTTTGCTTGGCCTCTTCAAAGCTTTGGGTATTACCCACCACATACCTGAATTGACCGCCGTAAATATAGCTATCAAATTTCTTCAACCCTTTCAACTCCGGTTGGTTTCTTTTCAACTCCTTGTTGGAGGAATAAATCTGCACTTTGAACCAAATTCCTTTTTTATCCCCGTCTCTCCAAATCACTTGGCTCTCGATATCCTCTTTTATCATGGCGTCCATCACATCAGAACCCTCCTTCTTGACAGGACTTGTATTTTCCACCGCGGGAACTGTTGGATTTTCCACCACAGGAACTGTCTCGTCTTTTTGTTCCACTGAACCGGACTTCGCTCCCTCACCCTTTCTACTCTTTTTATATTCAACAAAGGCATCGAAAATGGATTTCGATAGCGCATTTTTACCTTCCGTACTTTGTAAATAATCTTCCTCTTGAGCATTGGTCAAGAATCCCAATTCTATTAGGATACTGGGCATATTGGTAAAAGAAATTACATAATATCCCGCTTGTTTCACCCCGCGATCTTTCCTCCCTAATCGCGCTCTGAATAAATCTTGAACATTTTTTGCTAAATCGGCGCTGTGCTCCAAGAAAACATTTTCTCTCAAGGACAATGCAATATAGGTGTCGGGATTATTGGGATCAAATCCATCGTAATCAGCTCCTTTGTTCTCTTCCAAAAAAATGGAAGCATTCTCCCGCATGGCGGTTGCTAAACTCTCTTCACTCTTGTGGAGACCCATCACAAAACTTTCCGAGCCATAAGCACTCGCGTTGGCGTTGGCATTGCAATGCACGGAAATGAATACATCCGCCTTGTTTTTGTTGGCAATGGATACTCGTTCCTTCAAGGTGGGGAAAGTATCCCCGCTTCTTGTGTAGATCACTTGAACGTCTGGAAACTTCTCTTGGATCATCTTTCCCACTTTCAATACCACATCTAGCGTAACATCCTTTTCCGTTTTCTTCAATCGGCCAGTTCCTAGATTACCAGGATCCTTCCCACCGTGTCCCGCATCCAACACCACAACAAATTGAGGAGTAGGCCGTTCTTGGTCCGCAAAAGAATAAAACAAAGCCATCACCCCAATGAGCATCCAAAGACCTAGCCAGTGCTGACGAATATGAAATCTTTTCCAATTATTCATGGGTTCGTCCTATTTTTGAACTTTCAAACGGCATTGTTACAAAAATATTTTTGGTTGAGGGTTAAGCGTCATTGGTTTTGTCCAATTTTCATTGTTGGGTTGTTGATAATCTGCCCTATTTTTCTGCATGCCCAAGCGGATACCATCGACATCCCCCAGGACACCTCTGAAATAGCCGGATTTGATTTCCCGGTGCATTACTACGGGGAGGATAGTACTGTTTTTGATTTAGAAAATGAGTTGATCTATTTGTACGGAGTTGGATCCTATGTATCCTACAATGGCATGGAGCTCAAAGCCGCTCGCATTCAATTTTCTTTTAATACCAAGTTGGTTTTTGCTTCAGGACAAAAAGACTCCACTCAACAATGGGTGGGTAAACCCATTTTCAAAGATGCTGAGAACGAATTTGCCACCGATTCATTGCTGTATAATTTCGACACCAAAAAAGGAATATCCTACGGCGCTCGAACTCAAGAGGGCGAAGCTTACTTGATTGCAGGCGCTTCCAAAAGACAAGCCGATAAAAGCATCAGTGTACGAAACGGAATGCTCACTACCTGTGACAAAGAAAATCCCCATTACCACTTCAAATTGACCAAAGCCGTGGTGATTCCCAATGACAAAGTAGTAACCGGTCCCTTTTACATGAAGGTGGGGAAAGTGCCCACACCATTGGCTTTGCCTTTTGGTTTTTTTCCCAACAAAAAGGAAAGCACTTCTGGAATTCTCTTGCCTGGTTATGGAAATGGCGGAGAACGAGGATTTTTTATCCAGAACCTGGGTTATTATTTGCCTCTGCCACCCCATCTCGATACCCGCATTTTGTTTGACTTATACACCCGAGGTTCGTGGAGCATTCGGAATATCACCAACTATAAAAAACGATACAAGTACAGTGGGAGTTTTAATATCAGCCGAACGGTGAATAAACTCGGATTGGTAGAGCTTCCGAGCTATTTTGTGCAGAAGACTTTCAATGTACGATGGACGCACCAACAGGATGTGAAAGCACGACCCGATCAACAATTTTCTGCCAATGTGAATCTGGGATCCAGTCAAAACTTCCGTAATAACCTCAACGCATCCCAACAAGATTATCTTGCCGGGACTTTTAATTCCTCGGTTCAATGGACCAAGAGTTTTCCAGGAAAGCCCTTCAACTTGGCCGTATCTGCTAACCACACACAAAACACCCAGACTCAAATCATGCAACTCACGCTGCCTTCCGTGGCTTTGAACGTTCAGCGGATCAATGCACTGAAGAAAATTTTCCCCAAAGCCCCCATTGGAATTTCTGGAAACATCAACGCAGAGAGCTTGTATTCCGGACCAGAATCTGCATTTACGGCGAGGAATGCAGGAAATTTACTCCGTGGAGCTTCACATGGATTGAGGTACAACGCCAATGCCTCTACCTCGTGGAAATTGGGCGCCATTGCTACGATCAACCCCAGCGCGAGTTATAGCTTGTTTCAATCTTTTAGAACCGTAGAGGCCTTGCCCGATCCTGAAACCCAAATAGCGCAACTCGATACCATCCCTAAAATATCATTGGGTCAAAATTGGAATGCTTCGCTTTCACTTAACTCGAGAGTATATGGCACATGGGTGATGAAAAATCCCAAAAAGCTCAAAGCCATCCGTCATGTGATCTTACCCAACATGGGCGTTTCCTATGTCCCCAACCAATCTTACATCCGAAATGGTCCTTATGGCGCGGATGGTACTTTTATTTCCTACTCTCCTTTCCAAGCCGCCCGCTATGCACCCTCCACTACCAAAGAGGCAGCCAACATCAATTTCGGTATCAATCAAAACCTAGAGGCCAAAGTAAGGAATGAAGAAGGGGGTAAAATCAGTTACAAAAAAGTAAAATTATTGGAAGGATTCAGAACCTCCACGGCCTACAACACCTTGGCCGACTCGCTCAATTGGAGCAACCTTCAGGTGAGTGCCTTCACCACGATTGGTCAAAATATTACTCTGAACTACAACAGCACCCATAGTTTTTACGATCGAGACTCGCTGGGCAAGGAAGTAAATCAAATGCTTTGGAAAACACAAAAGCGACTCACCCGAATGGAAGGAGGGAATCTGGCCATTGGATTGAATTTTAGGGGAAAGGGAAAATCCGGTAATCAAGACACAGGAAATGTGTTGCAGAACAATCCACAAAATGTGAGTCTCGCCAACAATGGTCAAAATATCGATTACTCGATTCCATGGAATTTGCGCGTCAACTACAACCTGCGACTCACTAAAACTTGGGATGCCCAGCAACAAAAAGACACGCTGGGATTTGTGCAAGGGGTCACCTTTGTGGGAGATGTGACGTTGTTTAAAAAATGGGCCATCAGTGTGAACAGCGGATATGATTTTAAGATGAAAGAATTCACGCCCTCCATTGTGGGATTGCACTGGGATTTGCATTGTTGGGAGTTCTCTTTTAACATGGTGCCTTTTGGCGAACGCAAGAGTTACTTTGCTCAATTGAATGTCAAAGCTTCGATTTTAGAAGATCTCAAAATCCAACGCCGAGGCAGTTTGGGCACGGAACAGAACTATTGGGATTGATCCTGTTGAGTATTGCGCACCCCTCTGCCATCCAAGGACGAGCGCCAGCGATAGTAGCGGCATCCTTGGGCGGGGCTGAAGGAACGGAGTGACTGTGAGCCCCGCCCAAGATAGAGCGGATAGCGCGGTGCCACGGAAGCGCAGCGATCGTGGCAGGCGCCCCCAAAGATTTTTATACAGCCCCAACTGCGGGCTTTCTGATAAGCCACAAACCCAAGAAAGTAAGCGCTCCGTTGAGGATCAACAACTCATAGCCAAACTGATAATTTCCCAACCATTCCGCACTCCACTTATCCAATATCCAGCATAAGAGTGGTGAACTCAAAAGAATCACCACTAAATACTGCGACTTCACATGCCAAGAAGTTAAAATCCCAAAGGCAAATAAGCCCAAGAGTGGACCATACGTATATCCCGCGATTTTAAAAATAAGATCAACAATGTTTTTGTCATTGACCCACTTGAAGAAAAACACCAAGGCAATGAAGAGCAAGGCAAAACCTAAATGCACCTTTTTGCGCAATGCAATTTGTGCTTGCTCATCCGCACTCTCCTTGCGTTGAAATCCTAAAATATCAATGCAGAAAGAAGCCGTTAGTGCGGTAATGGCGCCATCGACAGAGGGAAATAAAGCAGAAATCAAACCGATGATGAAAATAATAAAAATGATCGGCGGTAAATGCTGTTGGACAATGGAAGGGAATAAATCATCAGGCGCATATTGCCATCCGTTTTGAGCGGCATACAGGAATAAGATTCCGCCCAATAACAGAAATAAAGCGTTGACCAAGAGCAAAACAAAGCTGAAACTGATCATGTTCTTTTGCGCGTCCTTCAAGGATTTTACACTGATGTTTTTTTGCATCATTTCTTGATCCAAGCCCGTCATGGTGATGGTAATAAAAGCACCTCCAATGATGTGCTTGAGGAAATAGTCTTTTCGAAGATAATCCGTTCCCCATAGTTGGAACATGCCTCTTTGCTCCATGTCTGCAAATAATGAGGACCAGCTCATCTCCATTGCAGATTGGATGGCAAAAATACAAACCACTAAAGCGAGCAACATGAATAAAGTTTGCAAAGTATCGGTCCATACGATGGTCTTCACACCCCCTTTTAGCGTATAGGCCACAATCATCGACATGATGAGCAGAGAAGTGGCCCAGAAAGGAATCTGCAATTCGTTAAACACAAAAAGTTGTAGCACATTGATCACCAAATACAATCTGACCGTAGCCCCGATGGTACGGGATAAAATAAAATATCCTGCCCCCCATTGATAGGCGGAAAAGCCCAATCTATACTCGAGATAGCGGTAAATGGAGGTGAGATTCAGCTTATAGTACAACGGCAACAAAACAAAAGCCACCACAAAATAGCCGATAAAAAAACCAATCACCATTTGATAGTAATGCCAGCCGCCAAGGCCCACTGTGCCGGGCACCGAGACAAAAGTGACCCCCGACAAAGAAGTACCAATCATTCCAAATGCCACCACATACCATGGAGCGCTTTGGTTGGCCCTGAAAAAACTTTGATTGTTAGCATTTTTTGCTGTGTATATGGAGATTCCCCATAAGGTAAAAAAATACAGCACTAATATCAACGCCATCCAAATTGCCATCTGCTAGGTATTTAAAGTATGTTCTAATAAAGATTGCCAACCTTCCCACTCCCGATAATTGCTGACACTCTCGTTGTGCCAAAGGACAATCCAATTTCCGTTGGAGGCTTTTACGATTTCGCTCAATTCATGCACATCCCCTTTCGCTTCAGTTGGCGATTTCTTCAAGTACTTTTTAAAAGTCACTTCCATGTACGCAAAAGGAATCAACTGAAGGTCGGTCCATTTTTCATTGTTCCAATCATACCAATCAAAAGCTCTGCTGGTGCCGGCCCTGAAACCAATTTCCTCTGCAAACCCCATGGTATAATCTTGCTTCACCCCAGTATCCAATAATCGATGATAGGTTTGTGGCATCTGCATTTTTAGGTAGTGCATTCGCGTAGCACGGCATTGATCACGGGTGATTTCTTGAATTCTAGACCACTCGGTTTTCCATTTTTCCATATCCCCATGCGCGGCAAAACCGGGATGCCAAGCCACTTTACTTGTAACGGCCAGTTGATGCGACCACTCGCGAAACGCTCCTGCGTTGTACGGCAGGCCTTTATCATACTCACCGAAATCCGCCACTAACAGGAAGTACATCAAGTCCCAACCTTTTTCTTGCGTGATGTGATGCAACCAATCATAGGTATTGTAGGGGTCTGGCCTACCCAAAAAAAGCACCTTAAAGCGGTCGATGAAATGGATTCGGTCCCTTCTAATGATATCCTTTACAAATCCACCCAGCGTCCGATACCATCCTTTTTTGATAAAAGCAAAAGCCGAATCGATATCAATGGTGAGCATTTTCTGAGGCACAAACGTATCTTGAATGTTCAATTGAGCCAACAATTCTTTTCTCCAGTAATCTACATAAGGAATCTTCACTCCTTGCCAATGTTGTTGTATAGCACAACTTGCCTTGAACCTTCCCAAGTGATCACTGGTGTTGGGCAGGTACTCATCCAACCGGGCGTATAGGTAAAACAGTACAGGCAGAAAATCAAAATCAGGAAGCGATGCATTGACCGCAAGCTCCTTGATGCTGGATTGCCATTGGAGAATGTCTTTGTATTCAGCACTCCAATAATGCGCCTCGCAGAAGGGAACGATGAGATCCGCTTCCGCATAGCCACCACCGTGGTCAATGATTTTTCCTTGAAAAGAAGAGCATTCCTCTATGGAAAGAAAGGTAACGGGCAACGGTGCCAACCATTGCGTCCAAGTATAACGGTATCGCGGGGATTGAATGCTTGAGACAATTCCAATCATGCTAAAAACTCGAAAATAACTTTTGCGATTTGCTCTGCCGCGCTGCCATCTCCATATAAGAGCGGCCAATGGTTCATTTTGTTTTGCATGCAGAATTTAAATTTCTCTTTGATTTTTTCGGCATTGGCTCCCACTAAAAACGCATTGCCGGTGGCAATGATCTCTTTCCACTCCGTAGTATCTCTTAAAATAAGACAAGGCTTTTGGGCAAAATAGGCTTCCTTTTGCACCCCGCCAGAATCGGTTACAATCATGGTGGCCATTTGCTCCAATTGCAACATGGCCACATATCCCAATGGCTCGATCAGATGGACATGTTCTGCATCTCGCAGCAGATTTTGGATATCGGCGTTGGCCTCCATGTTCTTTTTCAATCTTGGATGCACGGGCAATACCCATTGCAACTGATGTTGTCGGGTAAGGTGGATCAAAGTTTCCAATAAAGTATAAAGCACCTTTGGATCATCGGTATTGTGATCACGATGGATCGTGGTCAGGACAAAGGATTGGTCCTTCCATTTTTGAACGGAAGGATGCAGATGATCCAGCTTGCCGTAATGCAATGCATTGTCATACATCACATCTCCGCATTGAAATACGCCAGGATGGGCCGCATGATAGGGCCCCAATTGCACCTTCATTCCTTCGCTCTCCAAGTTTTCTACTCCTTGTAAAGTGGGGCTGAACAATAAGGTAGAGAGATGGTCAGTAACAATTCGGTTGATTTCCTCTGGCATCGTTCGCAAGTAACTCCTGAGTCCTGCTTCTACATGGATCACGGGGATATTGCATTTAGCGGCCACCAGAGCACCCGCCATGGTGGTGTTGGTATCACCATAAACCAGGACGGCATCGGGGACTTCGGCCAATAAGTATTGCTCGAGCTCGATCATCATCTTCCCTGTCTGCACACCATGACTTCCAGATCCCACGGAAAAATGAGCATGAGGAGGGGCAATGTCCATTTCTCGGAAAAATACCTCTGACATCGCATCATCGTAATGTTGGCCGGTATGCACAATATGCTCGATTATTGCATTTGAATAATCCCTTCTAAACACCCTATTGAGTGCTGCGGCCTTGATAAACTGGGGGCGCGCTCCCACAATCGTTACTATCTTTTTCATTACAAAAGTCCTTCGTCTGCGAAGCTAAAATACACATTCCCGCTGATGATAAGATGATCCACCACAGACAATTCCAATTCAACACCTACAGCCTGTAGCTTGCGGGTAATTCTTCTATCATCATCACTCGGTTTTAAGTTCCCGCTCGGATGATTATGAGCCAACACAACAGAGTTAGAATGATGCTGCAGGGCTACGGTGAAAATTCTCTTTGGATCCACACTGGTATAGGCCAATCCACCCTCACTTATTTTTTTTACAGCAATCACATTGTTACCGCGATTCAATAACAACACCCAAAATTCCTCATGCCTTAAATCTCCCAAATGAGGAAGTAAAAATTCAAACGCGTCTTTGGAGCATTCCACTCTTTTCAAATTTAACGCGGTCTCCAAGCGACGCCTTCGTCCCAGTTCAAAGCAAGCCATCAGCGTTGCGGCCTTTCCCTCTCCGATGCCTTTTATTTGAAGCCACTCCCCGATTTCCATTTTAGAAATTTGATGCAACTTTGGACCATAAGCGCTTAAAATTTCTCTTGCCAATTCAATGGCCGATTTCTCCTCATAGCCAGATCCTATCATAATGGCCAGCAATTCCACCTCTGTCAATGCCGCGGCTCCTTTGTCCAACAATTTCTCCCGAGGACGATCCTCATGCTCGAGACATTTGATTTTCACCGAATTTTTCATCGGTGCAAAATAAAAATGCCCGAACCAGAGGTTCAGGCATTTTATGCATATAAGTTATATGTAAATTATTTGAGGCCGTTGATGTAAAGCGCCAAACTGCTCTTCAGATTAGAAGCTTTGTTGGCATGGATCACATTGGTTTTGGCCAACTTATCCAACATTGCAGACACCTTGGGCATCAAGCCTTCTGCTTCTTTTTTGGAAGTTAAGGATCTCAACTTACGGACTGCGTTTCTGGTAGTCTTATGAAAATAACGATTGCGAAGACGCTTAGCGTCGTTAGAACGAATTCTTTTGATAGATGATTTGTGATTTGCCATTTCCTTTAAAAATTGGATGGCAAATATACAATAAATTCTTTAATAAACAAATCTTTATTGAAAACCATCAAGGAACCAACTGAAAAGTGAAGAGTTCTTTCTGTACATCCAATGGTTTGGCCACACACGCCGCGAAAGGACGCAATGGATTTTCTGATCTCCATTGTTGGGCTTTAAACTGCATTCTGGCCAAATCACAGAGGGGCTCCCGAGCTTCGTTTACTACCTCAATAGCCACCTGAATGGCCAATTGGCCTAATTTTTCCTCCACAATCACCATTCCTTGCTGACGATCAGATTTGAATAGATTCATCTGAATTTCTTTCAAGGTGGACATCATTTTCCCTAAATTTTCCCAATGACCATGCTCCGACATGCTGGCCATGATTTCCACAATCGGACTGATGCTTTGCTCATCCAATTCCCCTTTGTAAATCATGTGCACCGCCTCTTGCTCCATTTCCTTTTCTATTTGTTGAGTAAAAGAAATGCGATGTAAAGATTCTTGATCGGCCTTGAACCCTATCGTAACCTGCTGATGAAAACATGTCCTGCCATCTCGCTTATCTTCCATCTCAAAATCCAATCGATTACCTGACTTTCTGGAAATTTCTATTAACCCAAGACCAGCACCCCCATTGGGACCAAAAGTGTCTCTTTGAATGATTTCTTTGTATTTTTCCTTCTTCTCATCCTCTGTCCATTCATTTATGGAATCCAGTAACTGCGCCAAGGGTGCAGCTGATGACCTAGCAATTTCGTTGATGGTGTTAATGGTGAGGTATTGATCATTGGCAAAAAATCCAAAGTACCCTTGCTTGGAGTTGGGGTTCTGACTTACCCCGTGCCTCAGAATATTTTGAAAACACTCCACCATGATAAAAGGGGCCCTTTTCTTGAGCGCCAGACGCTCCTCACCTCCCTTTTTCACCTGTTCTCCCAACTCTAATATGGCCGAAGTAAAATGCTCCAACATCTCACCTCTATACGCAAAAAAAGAGGTGCCAACAGCAAACTGCTCATACAAGTGAAACAATTTGGCGAGATTCTCCTCGCCACGTGAACATCCCTTTGGCAGTTCTGGCATCTTAATTCAGTGGATGCGAACATAACGATTTTTTTCTAGAATTTCGCTCTTTACCATGAAAAAACCATAATTTAAGAGAAAATTACGATCAATCAAAGTGTATAAAATACACTTAGTGTTACCGTCACAATAAGTATTCTGAGAACAAAAAGCGTCCAATGAATTATGAAAAACTTGTATAAAAATTTCCTCACTGCCCTAGCGTTGATCATGATCAACGCCCCACTACTCTCTCAAAATGACTTTTATGAAGACACAAATATTCAATCAATAGAGATCTTCTTTGGTTTCAGCAATTGGGATTACCGTTTAGATACAGCTAAATCAGGGGCTGAAGGATACCTCCTTGCAGACTCCGTTAGAATCAATGGAACGGCCTTCGATAGCGTTGGCGTAAAATACAAAGGCAATAGCTCTTATAATGCCAATAACCAAAAAAATCCTTTTCATATAAAGATAGACTGGGTACACAACAATGCACATTACCAGCATTACACCGACATCAAGTTAGGCAACGGATTCAGCGATCCCTCCTTTATAAGAGAATATCTGTCCTATCAAATTTTAGGTCAATATATGGATAGTCCTAAATCCAATTTTGCCAACGTTTACATCAATGGTCAATTGAGAGGATTGTATTCCAATGCACAATCCATCGATGAGCGTTTTAATGGCGACCATTATTACAGCGCAGACGGCTCTTTCTTCAAATGCAATCCACTCGGAGGAGCAGGACCCGGCAGCAGCGCCAGTCCCAATTTGGCTTGGATCAATACTGACAGTACCTCCTATTACAACAGCTATGAATTGCAATCAGACTTTGGATGGACAGACATCGTGCGCATGATTGACACTTTGAACAACTTCACCAGTGCCTTTGAAAATAACATGGACATTGATCGAGCACTGTGGATGTTGGCCTATAATGTAGCATTGGTGAATTTAGACTCTTATTCGGGTCAATTTAAACAGAACTACTATTTGTATAAAGACCTGAACAGTCGTTTTGTTCCCACCATTTGGGATTTGAACATGAGTTTTGGGGGATTTCCGGGAGGACAAACGCCGGGAAGCAATCAAGCCAATTTGAGCGTCAACTACAATAGCACAGATGCGGCACATCCGTTGATCGTCAAATTATTGGCCAATCCCACTTTTAAAAAAATGTACATTGCCCACATGAAAACCATCATGAATGAAAATTTCGCCAATGGTGTATATATTGACTCTGCCAATGTGATCATGGCCAATATTGGAAATGCTGTCAATGCCGACCCTTACAAATTTTTCACCTATGCACAATTTCAAAGCAGTTTGACTTCCAATATCACCGGTACAGGGGGTGGTCCAGGTGGAGGCAGCTCTATCCCGGGTATCCAATTGCTCATGGATGCACGAAACACCTATTTACAGAGCACCACTGAATTTCAACAAGTATCTCCCACCCTCACCAACCCCAACGCGGGTCCTCTTCCCATTTCCTTCGGGAGCACTTTTCACTTTCATGTGGAAGCCAGCAACGCGAGCGAAGTGTGGGTAGGCTATCGTTTCGATAAAACGAAAAGATTTTTCAAATTCCCCATGTTCGATGATGGTATGCATGATGATGGCAGCGCCAACGATGGGGTGTACGGAGCAGATGGAATCGCCAATGGTACTTTTGTACAATACTATTTCTACGCACAAAATTCCAATGCAGGGATCTTTTTACCCGTCCGAGCAGAACATGAATACTTAGAGGTCCACTTCGCCTCCTCTCTTCCCAATCCTGGCGATATTGTGATCAACGAAATACTCACCAGCAATAATGTCCAATTGGATGAGTATGCTGAAAGCAATGATTGGATCGAGTTGTACAATAATACCGATGAAATCAAATCACTGGACGGCTTGTTCTTAACCGATGACATCACCTTGCCCAATAAATGGTCATTCCCCATCAACACCCGCATTGCGCCGCATGATTTCCTCATCATTTGGGCCGATGATGATGAGTGGCAAGTGATTCGACATGCCAATTTCAACCTATCCTCACTGGGAGGCAGTTTGTACCTTACCAATGGTACCCAATATTTAGATCAAGTGACTTATGGCAGCCAAACACCTGACATTAGTTTTGGAAGATTCCCCAATGGCACTGGGATGTTTCAAACTATGTCCACCACTTTTGATGGAAACAACAGCGGCACTATTGATACTGAAGAGGTAGAAAGAGAGCAAATCACGATTTATCCTAATCCAAGCGCTGACTATTTTCATCTTCAATTGGACCACAATGTGAATAGAATATTGGTTTTTAATACAACTGGAGAAATCATATACCAAAATAATCCACCCCAAGGCCATTGTCCAATCAATGCGCAACATTGGTCGGATGGCGTATATTTTATTTCCATTTACACCTCCAACGGAGAGGTAATACACAAAAAGGTGGTGAAGCAGTAAAGACAATCCGATTGGTTGTGCCTATTTTCGCCAAATGAAGAAAGGAGTAGCCATCTTGGGATCCACAGGGTCCATTGGAACGCAAGCGCTTGAAGTAATTCAAGAACATCCTGATTTATTTCAGGTGGAAGTACTCACTGCGCAGCGAAATGCTGAACTGCTGATTGCGCAAGCCATTGAATTCAAGCCCAACGCAGTGGTGATCGCCGATACATCACAATACCCTGTCGTCAAAGCAGCGCTCGATCCGCATGACATCAAAGTATATGGTGGCAGTGAATCATTGGAGCAAGTAGTGGAAATGGATTCCATTGATATTGTATTAACAGCACTGGTGGGCTTTTCTGGCCTACGCCCCACCATCAAAGCCATCTTGGCTAAAAAACAAATCGCGTTGGCGAATAAAGAAACACTCGTAGTGGCGGGAGAATTGATTACCCAATTGGCGAAAGAAAACGGGGTGAATCTATACCCAGTGGATTCAGAGCACAGCGCGATATTTCAATGTTTAGCAGGAGAATGGCACAACCCCATAGAAAAGATAGTGCTCACCGCCAGCGGGGGACCTTTCAGAGGAAGAACTAAAGAAGAGTTATCTCAGATCACCAAAGAGCAGGCCCTCAAGCATCCTAACTGGACCATGGGTGCAAAAATCACCATCGACTCTGCCACTCTGATGAATAAAGGACTTGAAGTCATTGAGGCCAAATGGCTCTTTCATCTGCAACCCCATCAAATAGAAGTGATTGTGCATCCCCAATCCATCATTCACAGTTTGGTTCAGTTTGAAGACGGCAGCATGAAAGCCCAAATGGGATTGCCTGATATGAAATTACCCATTCAGTATGCATTGGGCTATCCGCAAAGAATCCCCTCTGCATTTCCTCGGTTTTCTTTCACACAATATCCACAACTCACCTTTGAAGCTCCAGATAAGCACACCTTCCGTTGCTTGGACTTGGCCTATCAAGCCATGAATATGGGAGGAACAATGCCCTGTGTGTTGAATGCGGCCAATGAGATTGCCGTTTCATTATTTTTAAAGGATCAAATTTCCTTTCTAGGCATTGCTGATTTGGTAGAAAAAATGATGGAACACCACACTCTGATCCACCAACCGAGCCTGGAGGATTACATGGCCACGGACGCGCAAGTGCGCCAAGCGGCATTGCAATCAATGGGTGCGTAACTCGATGCTTACGCTTTTCACCTTTCCAGGAATGGGAGGGGCTAGCTTTGTGAGCTTCATTTTTATTTGATCCGCGTCAGGAAAGCGATTTTGTAAAGCATGCAAAATGCGATAACCAACTGTTTCAATGAGTTTGGCGCGAATGGCCATTTCTTGATGTACAATCTTGCTTACTTCCACATAATCCACCGTTAGTGATAGATCATCGTACTTAGCTGCACTTTTGACATCGGTATGAAACACTACATCGACAGAATACAAGCCACCGATTTTTGCTTCTTCTTCCAAACAGCCATGATAGGCATACACCTCAATATCGTTTACATAAATTACTCCCATCGCCTTTTTAATTACAATAGTGCTTCCTGAATCTCCTTTACGCTCATGATGAAAATCAACCGAGCGTTTTTACTCCTTGGTCTATTCTCTTCATCACCTCTTCCTTTCCAATTAATGCCGCAACATCCATGGAGGAAGGACCTGTCAGGGTGCCGGTTAACATCAGTCGAAACAAAGGCATTACAGCCCCCATGCCCAAAGATTTGGTTTGAAGAAAAACTTTGAAAGCCGCATCAATGCCATCATGCGAAAAATCCTCTACCGTGTCGAGGACAGATTTCCACTCCGTGATCAACGATCCTGATTCTCCAGGCTTCCATTTTTTAGCAACCGCGTCTTTATCATACTCCACAGGAGCTTGAAATAAGTAATGTCCCTCCAACATATCTGCGACAAACACCGCTCTTTCCATCATCAATTTACAAACCCCCTCCACATAGCTAGGCTCCTTTACCCATCCCTTCTCTTTCATCAGCGGGATGAGCGCTTGGGCCAATTCAGGAAGCGGAGTATTGCGCAAATATTGTTGATTGAACCATCGCGTTTTGTCAGGATCGAATTTAGACCCACTCTTACCAATGCGCTCAATGGTGAAGGCATCGATCATTTCCTGCTCCGTAAAAATCTCTTGATTATTACCTGGAGCCCAGCCCAAGAGCAAAAGCATATTGATGAACGCTTTGGGGAAATAACCCTTCTCGCGATATCCACTTGAAATCGCCCCTGTCTCCGGATCTTTCCACTCCAATGGGAATACAGGGAATCCCAGACGATCGCCATCGCGCTTGCTCAATTTGCCATTACCATCCGGTTTTAAAATCAAAGGCAAATGCGCAAAAGCAGGGGCCTCCCATTCAAAAGCTTTGTACAACATCACATGCAAGGGTGCACTGGGCAACCACTCTTCTCCTCTGATGACATGGGAGATATTCATCGTCATATCATCTACCACATTGGCCAAGTGGTAGGTAGGCATCCCATCGGATTTGTACAAAACTTTATCATCTAGCTCATTGGTAGAAAATACCACCCAACCGCGAATCAAATCTTGAAAACGTACCTCCTCGTTGCGAGGCATTTTAAAACGAATGACATAAGGATCACCGGCCGCTATTTTTGCTTGCACCTCATCCACCGGCATGGTCAATGAATTTTTCATCGTCATACGGGAAATAGAGTTGTATTGCCAGTTGGGCATCTTAGCCAATTCCGCCTGCTTTCTGATATTGTCCAGATCTTCCGATGTGTCAAATGCGTAGTAGGCCCAACCTTTTTCCACCAGTTGCTCAGCATAGGGCTTGTACATCGGCTTGCGCTCGCTTTGACGGTAAGGGGCACAATCACCTCCATACCCTACACCTTCATTGGGCTCGATTCCACACCACTTGAGCGCTTCAATGATGTATTCCTCCGCACCTGGAACATAGCGAGTTTGATCCGTATCCTCGATACGGAGCAAAAAATCGCCGCCATGCTTTTTGGCAAACAAATAATTATACAAGGCGGTTCTAACACCTCCCATGTGCAACGGTCCAGTAGGACTGGGTGCAAATCTGACTCTTACTTTACGCATAAATTATGCAGGCAAAAATACAGTAAAGCCCCAATTGGCGGGGAGGCAAATCCTATAAATTTCTTCATGCTCATTTATAGGAATAAGGTTTTACTCAGAGGCCTTTCAAATTTGAAAGAAAAAATAACACCATGAATATAATTGACCCCCACATCCAGAGCATTTTAGAGATGATTGAACACCGCCATTTACTTTCAATAACCGAGCACGAAATCATCAATGAAATTCAATTGGCCTTTGAATTTCATTTGATCAACTTTTATGAATACGAAGCGCTATTGGTCAAACTGCTCTCCAAGGAACCCAGTGTTTGAAACTGCGTATTGCAAACAAGTAGATATCGCCACCACTATCCAACTCATCCCATTTTATGCTTTGCCCATTAACACACCATTTTATCCCGAAAACAAAATGAATACAAAATTGCTCTTGCAAGACATTTCTGCACTGATAGAAAAAAATCAGCAACATGTCATTAAAACGGCCAACAGCCGACTGACCATTCTCTTTTGGCAAGTAGGTAAACGCATCAACGATGAAATTTTACACAATCATCGGGCGCAATATGGTAAACAAATCATATCACAAGTGGCAGATGCGTTATCGTTGAAATACGGTAGAAATTTCACGGAGAAAAATTTGAGAAGGATGATCAGATTCTCTCAAGAATTCACTGACCCTAACATTTTGCCACCACTGGTGGCAAAATTGAGTTGGTCTCATTTTATAGAACTCTTCCCATTAAAATCCATGGAGTCTAAATTGTACTACGCTCAACACGCAATGGCCAATCATTGGGGAAAAAGAGAATTGAAGAATCAAATAGAAAGAAAATCTTTTGAAAGAAACGAAATCGCTAATTTCCAAATCACTTCTCAAAATCCCCAACTGCTCAATACTTTTAAAGATCCCTACTTGCTGGACTTTCTTCAACTCAAAAACACCTATCACGAAAATGATTTGGAAAACGAAATATTAAGAGAACTAGAAAATTTTGTTCTGGAATTAGGAAAAGGATTTGCCTTTATTGAAAGACAGAAAAGAATGATCATAGATGGTGAGGACTTTTATCTTGATTTGCTTTTTTACAACCGCAATCTCAAAAGACTCGTAGCCATAGAATTGAAATTAGGGAAATTTGAGGCCGCTCATAAAGGTCAAATGGAATTGTACTTGAATTGGCTTCAACAGCATGAAAGACAGTCCGATGAAAACACACCCATTGGCTTGATTTTATGCGCCGAGAGCAGTCCAGAGCAAATAGCTTTGCTGGAAATGCATAAAGTTGGAATAGTTGTGTCTGAATACTTGACCATCTTGCCACCCAAAAAAGAACTCGAAAGAAAACTGCAGCAATTGATTAGCGCTGCACGAGAAAGAATGACAATGCCCCGTATTCAAAAGTGACCGTTCCCATTCTTTGAAAAAATTTTTTCAAAAAAAACGATCGCAACACAATATAATTTTCATGCATTCATTCAATAGAGATAACACTCCTTGCTATGCTCAGAAAAAATTGGCTGCAGACCACTCGCCTGCTCTTTCAAATTTTATTGTCGTGTTTATTAGGCAGCTTTGTTTTTTTGACATTATCCTCCCTATCACTTCCATTGAGTATAGTGGCAAACCCCTTTATCAGCGCCTTTATACATGTTGATTTCCAACATATTTTACTCAATTTTCTGATACTCGGCTTTGCCCTGGCTCAAGGAATCAACCGCTCTATAGGGTTCAGAGATTTTTACAACACCTCCTTCATTTTATCATTACTCTACTTTCCATTTTCTTTTCTCCATATTTTACCCCCTTGCATTGGTCTTTCCGGTGTGGCGTATTATCTGCTCACTCGGTACCTGTGGACTCGACACGCCATTTGGAAAGCAGCCGCCGCCCTCTTGTTCTTTGGAGAAATCTCACAAATTTCCCCTTCCTCAGATACTGCTCATTTGATGCATGTTTTTGGGATGCTCATGGGATACCGCTCCTGCTCTCAGCTCATGCTTTCCAAAAGTTGAGGGTGATAAATGCATGCCCGCGATTCTTTGAAAATTCTCCCAATACCCGATGAAGAAAAATGAGAAAAAAATAAAATTCAAAAAAAAATCATTTTTTTCTTGACTTTACACAATCAAACGATTATCATTACGTTCATGGTGAGCTTAAGACAAAACAAAAGTCAAAATTGGGAATCAAAACCCATGCACGCCACCTAATTTTTTCTCTCTGTAAAATTCCGCCGATGGGCCCAGAAAGGGTCAGGGAAGCGGTGTAACTTAAACGTACAGAGAGAATGAAAAGCATCTCACTTGGATACCAACGGTATTCATTACAGTTAAAGAAGCGATTCTTTAACCGCACAGAAGTTCATACGGAAGGGTTGTCTTCTATTACAAAAACCCTTCAACCGGATTGGCAGCGCTTTCAGCGAGATTTCCAGGAAATCGTTCGCGCTATGCCCTACCAAGCGGGAGTAATCGTCATCACAATCCATCGACAAGATGGACAAAGTCGCGTGATTGCGCTCATTCAATCTAGCATTGATTTGCGCGCGGCCATGCGCACTTACAAGCAGGGAAATCTTTATCAATGGATAAAGGACCAGTATTCTAAGGAAGTCACATTCATTCAATTTCAAATCGGTAGTATTCAAAAACAAAATCCATCATGAACCTACGAAAAGCCATTCAGCGCAAGAAGCGCATCGCAGGGGTACTGGCAGAATCTTACACCAAGCTGCGCCGTGCCAACATCACCCCTGAGGGTCGTCCGCCCCTCATCAGCAGCCGCGAAATCCTTGAGCGCATCAAGGAGAAGTCTGAGGAGATCATTCAACTCAAGGTCCAAATACAGAAGGCCAACTTGCCTATCCTGGAGGACATTTATCGTCTGGCTGAGCTCAAGAGCTTGGTGAACGAAATGCGCAATATCAACTCGCTGCATGACAGACGCTATGACAACAGCCAGGCCATCGTGTACACCATTTGCATCGATGAGATCGAGCAAGAGGCCATCATCGCCGACCTCGAAAAGCAGATTGAGGTGATCCAAGACAGGATTGAATCCTTCAACTTCCGCGTACACATCGACACCGACCCAAGCTAAGGGGAGCCCAAGCGAGCCTATCGCTCGCATGGCCGATTCAGTGCATTTCTAATAAGCCCTCTAAATTTAACCTCGACCACTGATAGCGTTAAAGATAGTGATGCTGTGCTCCAAGATCCCTGATCCACTTTCCAGAGTCCTGGCTGTAAAACAGCCCTTCCATCCTCCCTCATCCTGGACTATTGAAGCGCAACTGAATCGTTACAAGGGGAAGAAAGTAAAATTTCTTCCCCTACCCTTCTCTCTCATGAATGGCTACAATGAACCGCCTCAAAATTGTTCATAAGTCGAAGAGATTGGATTCACTTCGTAAATAGGTTACAAAGTGAACCGTTATTCTTGTTGCCCATTTTGATAACGCCTTTGCGAAGGAAAGGCCTGTAACCACCCACACAAAAAACTTAAAACTACCCGATATGAGCAAACCGAATTTTAAAAAATTGCTATCCCGCAATCGCCTGACAGACACTGATGATGATGAGTCTAGCAAAGCACCCTTTGAAAATCACATCCCCCAAAACCAGCAACAGTGGGCGCAGTTTTTCATGGGAGTGCTGTCTGAGAAGATTGAGTTGAAAATGAATTACAAATGCAGGACCGCCTTCTTTCAAGCCAGTAAACCCAAAAAATACCGTGAAGTACTGATGGATGATAATTGGAATATCGAAGCCATCCACCTTTTTCATGTCTATCTCTGGTATTTGAAAAATGCCAAGTTTCAAAAATTCATCGAAATCATGCGCACTGTTTTGCCCGACAATATGATGATCAAAGGTCTTCAACAACTGAAACTAAAAGAAAACTACGAGGCCAAAATTCTATTGCATTACATCCGATGTTTCTCTGAAGGCAATGTGCCCATGTTCTTCAATGAAATTCCTTTGCAACCGCATGAATGGATCGCCATCGCCTCTCAATTGCAGCAAGGACAAATGCAACTTAGTCAGTTGGAATTACTCGATATTCAGGCGGATGATGATGGCTTGCCGTCCAATGTTTCCATTCTTCCTCATTTTCATGCTTTGGTTTTATTTGGCAACGTGCAAAAATTGAAAAAAGCCAATAAGCTACCGAAGAAAGCCACCTTCACATTGGAATCCCCCATGCCCCAAGCCGCAGCATACCATTGGGATGGGATTGCAGCACAATCGATCCAATGGACCACCGCCTTGTGCAGCAAAAAGAAACACCACACCAACAGTGTAAGTTTCTTGATTTACGGTCCTCCGGGAACCGGTAAAACCGCATTTGCCCATTCATTGGCCCATGAAATCAAGGGGAAAATCATGCAGGTCAATTATGCCCAATTGCATTCCAAATGGGTGGGAGAAACAGAGAAAAATGTGGAGCATGTTTTTCGGCAATACGCGGAATTATCACAACAAAGTACTGAGCCCATTATCCTCCTATTGAACGAGGCCGATGGCATTTTTGCACCCCGTGTAGAGATCAAACAAAGCAATGATATACATGCCAACAATGTGCAAATTCAACTACTGGAATGGATGGAAAAATTCAATGGAATCCTGATTGCCACCACCAATAAAAAGGAACATTTGGATGAAGCCTTCAATCGCCGATTCCTGTTTAAAATCAAGCTTAGCGGAATCACCCAAGCCCAAAGAGAGAAGATGGTGAAACACTCCCCGATCTTACGGTATTTGTCCCCTACTTTGAAACAAGAACTGCTTCGTCAAGAATGGAATCCAGGACAATGGACCAATGCCGAAAAGAAAATACTAGCCCTCTGTGAATGCATCGAGATTGCACCTGAGTGGATAGAGGAAATTTTCAGAGATGAGGGCATGCTCACGCCTGTCAAGAAACTTGGTTTTGCCAATTATTCCTCCGCAGAGCGATCCGCTCCAAGAGCGGCAGAGTCCTGAGCCGACAACCTTGTCATTCGCGTCAACCAAAAGAACTTCTAACAATTTTGCAAAAACAAAATACCATGAACATCATCAACATCAATTCCACCATGACGCTGACACCGGCACAAATCAGCTTCATTCAATCCATCATGATCTTCGGCGAAGACGACCATTGGGCCGAAGATGACTTTGTACACTTGACCCAAGATATTCCCATCTTCTTGCTAGCTGCTCACAGCATGCCTCAGATCACTCCTCTTGGACACAGCCGGTATGATGAAAAACGAAATGCCTACACTACGGATCTTCCAAAATTTCCATTGGATAGAAAACCACCCATGGAATATCTTGGATTTTTTGATTCTGGTTATCCACTCCTGGGACATCCGAAACCCATCATTGTATTGTGTCCTGAGCGCATTGCATCATGCGCACAAAATGATGATGAATTGATGATGCTCACCGCAATAGTAGTGATACACGAGCTAGCCCATGCCAAGATATGGGTCGATGGGCAATGTCGTTATCAACCCGGTGAGGATACTTTCTCCCATTGGATGGAAGAATCATTTGCCAATGCGATGACCTTACGCATTTTGCGTCGCTATGACAGAAGGCACGATCGATGGATGCGCAGCGTAGGCCGAAGAGACATGACCACTGCCGCTCCATTGGCCAACACCCTCATCCGACAGGTGGCAGAATTTGCAGAGAACTTTATGCGCATGCAACCAGACCCCTATCGTTTGGGAGCTGAACTCCCCAATCGTTTGGTGAGTCGATTCTGGTATCGTTGGGCAAGAGAAAAAGGACAATTAGAAAATAAAACGGAAGAAAAAGAAAATTGGTTGAACTATGTCACCACGCATTTGGGCAACCTAGATACTGAGCGATTAGAGGAATTGTACGAGGCTATTTTTAGTCAAGACAACGCATTTGAAATCTACCGCAGAAGAAGAGGACAATAAATTTTAATCCAAAAACATCCCCATGAGTCAAACATTTCTCACTTCATTGATTGGCCGTCGCAGAGGCAAATTCGCGCAATGGCTGGCACAACAGCACACCACCCCACGCATTGCCTGGTATCCTTCTGCAGGCACGGATTTCAGAGCGCTGATGTATTTGCACCCGAGTTACCAGGCCTATCATGCTCCCACTCAAGCCGAGCCCGCCTGTCCTGATCTCTTTTTATTCACTGATTATTTCCCTTGGACCGACTCTCACTTTTTGGACTCGCCATTGATTTATTCCGATCTGAATACCACCATGACCATTGAATGCATGGAGGAACTGCCCTCCTTGGGATTGACCAGACATCCAGAATTGGTGATGATCACAGAGCCGAATGTGGCCACCAACAAATTGCTGTATTTACAAGTAAAAGTAGAAAGTCGATTATTGGGCAGTTGGACCTCGCATGTATTGTATGCCTTTGCGGAGAATGAGACTTTTTATGCGCACAAAATGGCGCCACAAAATGCGCAGATTTCTCATATTGTTCATGTTCGATACGGAGGAGGATTAGGCGGAGGAGGGAAGGCCAGTGGGATGTGGATTTTGCATGTGTTGAAAAAACTGCAATGCGAAGTCTTGGTTTCTGATGGGCATTACTCCTGGCAAACAGGAGATTTATTTGCCTTGCAACAGTTCAAAGAAATCTCTTACCAACAAGAAGGTTTTCTGCGATCGACAAGAAAGGTGAATAGCGATTCATGGTCCGGACATGGAGATGTGCATTGGAATTTGGTGGAGTATTGAAAGAAGGATTGAAAGATAAATGCAGTGATCTTTTTAAAGAAAAAGCTTCAATCAGAATAAAAATAAATTTTGTAAAATAACACAACCATGAACGAACAAACAGCGGCCGTCATCCGGCAAATCAGAGAACGCGGGGGAAACCAAACCGCAGAAATGCTCAATCGACTTTTAGAAGAAATACGCCATGAGTTGGGCAGAGATTTTAATGTCAAAGATTTCTTTGATCATCTCCTTCACCGATATGGAGGATTTGAAGATCGTTATCGCATGCGAGAAGAGGAAGAGCACCCTATGGAAGTATGGAGAACCACTGATCAAGGCGAAGTCATCAATGTAATTCCCTCGGCTCATACAACCTCCATTTGCGCTCCGTTTTGTCTCACCATTGCAGGGGAAGGGTTCACTCGAATGCATCCCCCCCGTCACATTCACCGGAGAATGCACCTGAACTTTTATCATTCCATTCTCAAGGTTTCGGCCTATTGGTTGGGATGTTTATCGGTGAACAAAGAGACTTTGATATTGACACCCAATTGGGATGCCACTGAATTTGAAAAGCACTATGAAAATTTGATCGCGAATTACGTTCAAGTACATCACAAAAAAGTATTCATTGTAGAAGTGAGCAAATCGGGCTTCATTCAGCGTTATCCGTATTGAGGGGTTGACTTTGTGCTATTCTTAATGACGATTATTGGAGAACCCCGACTCGAGAGGTCGGGGTTCTTGGTAAACAGACATTACCACCGAGAAAGAGTTCCAAAATAATTACATTTCCACATTTTATTTCACCTCACAATGCAGAATCGACTATCAGCATCCCATTGCAAATTGTTCTTAAAAAAAATTGGGTGTTGAATTCTTGTACTACGATAAGAACTAAAACCAAGCAAAAGGTATTGGATAAGAAAGGTGCTTTACAAATTTTTCACAAATGTAAATTCCAATTCTCACAATACTTTATTATCCTTGCCTTATAGAAAAAATAGATAAACAGTAGAACATCATTAAACAAATCTCATGATCATACTAGTAAAGGTGAATAGAACTTTCCGAGCAGGAACGGACCTCAGAGACGCGGCCTACCGTTCTTGGGGATGCGCTAAATTATTGGATAATGCTCCATTTAGAAATCAATTTAAATTTTTGGCAGCCTATTGTAATGGAGAGATTGTTGGAACTTTCTGCATTCACGGGGTAGCCCCAGACCTCCCTTACCCCGGAACAAGAAGGAAAGTGAAATTTCTACTTCATGAAACAGATTTGGACTGCGATAATTATTTGAAAAACATCATAGATGCGCTTATTGCAGGAGGTTCTCAAAGGATTTCCAAAACCGTTTCCTTTTGTTACCTTGATATCCCATACCTAAATCAGTATAACGCCATCAATTTTGAACATCAATGTAATTGTTCATTAGATGAAATTCCGTTGTTGCCGAATTTTTAGAATAATAAAAATTTGAACACCTCTGGAAATAATAATACCCAAATTCCGAGTATTATGATCGATATTATTGGAGACATACACGGTCACGCAGACCGACTCGAAACGTTGCTATCCAAATTAGGTTATATAAAAATCAACGGATCTTACCAACATACTGATAGAAAAGTTTTATTCCTAGGAGATTACATTGATCGTAGTCCGAAAATCCACGAAACTCTCCATATCGTAAGAAATATGGTGGATAGCGGCAATGCCATTGCCTTAATGGGCAACCATGAATACAATGCCCTATGCTTTCACTTCCAAAAAAAAGACGGTGGACATCTCCGAAACCATTCCATCAACAATATTATTCAACATTACGAAACGCTGAAACAGTTCCAAAATAAACAGGAAGAATTTGAAAGTTACCTCGAGTGGTTCAAATCCTTACCGCTATTATACGAACATGAAAACTTCAGAGCTGTTCATGCTTGTTGGGATGAGAAGAATATTGACATGCTAAAGAAAAAATTGGTGAACAACCAACTGAATGATGATCTGATATATGAGTCCACTCAAAAAGGAACTGACTTTTACAATGCGATTGATCAAACTCTAAAGGGAAAAGAAATTGCTTTGCCAGAGGAACAATTTTACTCAGATCATGAAGGTAATAAGAGGTCAGAAATAAGAATAAAATGGTGGGAAGACCCTTCCGTTATGACCTACAAGTCCATCAGCGTTGAGCAATTTGATTTCCTACCTGAAATCAATATCGATCTCAAAAAATTAAATTCAACCGACTTTTATTCATCCGATGAGAAAACAGTATTCTTTGGACACTACTGGCTAAAAGGGGAGCCCGCTCCTTTCAGAGATAATATTTTTTGCTTAGATTATAGTGTTGCAAAAGGAGGAAAACTCGTGGCTTACAGATTTGGTGATGAAAATAGCGTGATCAAAGACGGCTTCATTTCAGTATAGGGAAAATACTATACAAACGCAAAAAAAATTGGCAATTAAAAACTACAAAACCATAAAAAATAATAATATGAAAACATTTGACTCCTATCTGGACAGCATCAAAACCGCCATTGGTGTTCAGTCAATTCCTTCTTCAGAGTTTGAGTACAAAGAAAATAAATGGTTCCATGAAAATCGCTCAATTACCGTTATTCATAATGAGGCGGATATTCGTCGAATTCCAAAAGGAGATGAACGTCCTCTTCTCGGGGCATTTCACGCAAGCCCTTCTGAAAAAGAAGGCGAGTGTTGGCTTTTTCCTGAAGCCATTTCTGATTTGGGAAATTCATACTCCAAAAAAGAATCTCCTCTCGGAAAAACGATGGGAGAGGCCATAACAGCTAAATCAACTGGATTATTTCCCGAAGAGGCCACAAGACGGATTGAAATGATTTGTAAAATTCAACTCACCATTTTAAAAACAATGTATGGCGGCTTTGGAAAATGGATAAGTCAATTTTACTCAAACCACAACAAAGATTTTATCGATATTCTTGTACGTCAATTTACCAAAGAAGTAATTAAAGAAGATGTGGAATTACAACATTGCTTCGAATGGATGAAAAAAAAATATAATAAGCTTCATCCCAATCAAAACGAATCTCCATCGCTATTGGATCCTATTTCATGCGTGAAACATTTATGCACCACTAGCGAAAACGAGTTTAAAGAAGTTTTAAAATTAGAATATAAAGATAACGATAACTTTATTCGTTTCATCAATTGCTTTCCAATCACGGATAAGATGGTAGGTGAAAATTGGAGTGCCTTTTTTAAGCGCTCAGAGGAAAATGCTCAACAAAATCTTATTGATTTAATTAAAACTTGTTGGGATTCAAAATTTGAAAACCACTTGACAGAGATAAATAAAAAGAAATACTTCGGTAGAATAGGAAAAGGTAAATTAGGACTATAATATTGTAAATTCTTTCTTTTCAGATATATTTACAGTCAATTCCTCCCCTACCCATTCCTCTCCGCAAATTGGCAGTACTCACAATCTTTTTGAAACGGTGGGACATCCGGGCTGTTGAGGCATCGCTGCAGTGCTTCCAAAGCGCCCTCTATCCATGCATCGCTACCCTCGTAAGGGATAACATGAGTATTAAAAAGCAACCGATTATCAAAACCATCTCGTGTGTTATCCCCCGTGCAATAGACAAAATATGCGGTATTGGACACCCTCAGTCCATTCTTGCGGAGCAACCACTGATAGATCTCCGCTTGCCTGCGATACCCATCGGCCCAATCAGGCAATGTCATAACAGGCT
>Ga0068876_10000727_pt1 | contig 26596 bp, 21 predicted proteins | sample NOAtaG_6_FD_66442 | JGI IMG/M metagenome (GOLD analysis project Ga0068876, IMG submission 66442) | Freshwater lake microbial communities from Lake Erie, under a cyanobacterial bloom - NOAA_Erie_Diel5S_2200h metaG | ecosystem: Environmental > Aquatic > Freshwater > Lake | place: USA: Ohio, Lake...
CGCTCCCAGGGCGAGTAATTCCTGATTGCCATCGATGCGATAGTTGTTTTTCGCCCCGAACGCGCGCGCGGTCAAGACGTTATCGGAATAGCCGACGAGGGCGATACCGATGGCCGAGGAGAGTAAATAGACGAACTGCTGGGAAGAAAAACCCCTCGGTACTTTCAAACTCGGTAAACCGGCGGGAATTTCCCCGATCACGGCGATGCCTCGCTCGTTCAGATGGAACAAATATACTGCCGATGTGGCCAGTAGAACCGCGAGTAAAGGGCCGGGGGCATTGGGAAAGCGACGTTGTACCACTAGCAGGAAAATTAAAACACCGGCGGCAAGAATCAGAGTTGGTGGGTGAATCTCCGATAAATGTCCGGAAAATTCCCCGATCTGTCCGAAAAGCGATTCCGCTTTCAGTGACATCCCGCTAATTTTTCCCAACTGACCGACGATCATAATCACCGCTACCCCGGCCATGTAGCCGACGAGGATCGGTTTGGAGAGGAGATCGGCGAGAAACCCCAACTGGGCGAAAGCGGCGACGCAGCAGACGCTCCCCACGAGTAAGGCCAATAGACTGCACAGACTGGCGTAGTTACTACTATCCCCCGCAACCAGGGGCATGATAGCGGCGGCGGTCATTACCGCCGTCGTCGATTCCGGCCCGACGGAGAGTTGTGGCGAGGAACCGAGCAGGGCATAGATGAGCATCGGCGGTAGGATCGCCCATAATCCAGAGATCGGTTGTACTCCAGCCAGTTCCGCATAGGCCAGACATTGGGGAACGAGATAAGCCGCCACGGTGATCCCCGCGATGACATCTCCCCGCAACCAGGCCGAGCGATAGGATCGCAGACGCTTTAACCCGGGTAGAGAAAACCGCTCCCTAGAAAAATTTAATCGAGTCGCCATCCTCATCTCTTCTCCTGTCATCGCAAATGTTCAGAAAATCTCGCCGGTTTAACCCGGTTCTTTCTAGTTTATTTTGCTTGCATCCGAACCAGGAAATTTATCCGCCAAGGTCTTAATCTTGACACACTCTATAGCAAGGGCTAGTTTAGAATTTTTAACCATTCCCGATGTATTTACATACTCTAAAATTATCGTTTGGTTTTCACGGACAATTTTCTTGGATAGTTTCTGCAAGAAATCAGTCCGCGTATCTTTAATCTTAGCGTGGATTTTAGCTACTCGTTTTCTGGCTTTCTCCCTTCTCTTGCTCCCTTTTTTCTTTCTACAAAGGTTTCTTTGTGCTTTCTTTAATCGTTTTAATCGTTTCTTTAAAGGTTTTGGTGCGTCTATCTTTTCTCCTGTTGAGAGAGTCGCAAATGTGGCAATCCCTAAGTCAATCCCTACGGATCGCCCATTGTCGGCAAGTGCTTGGGGTTGAATCTCAACAACAAAACTTAGAAAATAGCGGTCTGTTGAGTTTTTAATTACCGTGACCGATGAAGGTTCCGATGGTAAAGGACGACTCCAAACTACTTTTAAGTTACCAATTTTTGCTAAATAGACTTTTTCTCCCTTAAGCTTAAATCCTGCTTTTGTAAATTTTGCTGATTGCCTATATTTCCGCTTTTTAAAACGAGGATGTTTAACCTTTATACCTTTTATTTTTCCTTGACAGGAGCCAAAAAAGTTAGAGTAGGCTGGTTCTAAGTCTCTTAAAGATTGTTGTAAGGGAATAGCTGAGACTTCCCCTAACCATTCTTTTTCTTTTAAAAAATTTTGCAAATCCCTATCATTTTGGGATTTTGTACCAAAACTCTTTTGCCCCTTGTTTAGTAAATCTGAAAGCATAGCCTTCCTCTCCCAGTGCTAATCTCACCCAATTGATACCCTCGCTCATAACCTGCTTTTCATAATAGGTGATCCTCTCTGAGACGGAAGATGAACCTCTCTTTAATGAACATTTTGAAACGATTGAAGAAATGGAAGAAATTACGATAACCCGTTGTCAGTATCTCGGAACAATGACTAATGAAATTAGTAATTAGTCACCGCAATAAGGACAGCATTATTGAGAATGACTAAACATAGAAGTATTACCGGGTAAGGGGTTCTCAATCAACATATATGAAATACTTATATCTCCTTAAAATCTGCCTCAAAGCCGAAACCCTTATTATTTCGTCGTCAGATGGAAAAATTACAAAAGCAATAAATCCCTGAAAGCATTGATAGGCAACGGTTGTGGGTTTTCAAAACTCAGTGACTAATTACTGAAATTAAAAAGTTGACTAACTATACTTGGCTAACTTATGATTGATTGTTATCAGCTTTTCAAAACAAGATTTAGTATAACTTAACGGTGCTTTATTAAAGTTCATAGACAAGTTACAAAAATTTACCTAAACTCTCTACGCTTCCTCAGTTCTCTGTGTTAGCCTGAGTCCATAAGTAATTTATCTAGACCTGAAGCTCAAAGGAATGATCGCTAACCCTTGTCTAGCCAAGGCTACATCGGGTTGTGGCTTTTATCAGTTCCCTCGTCGGGAGAAAAGGAGAAAAATTCATGTCAAAAAAAGTTCTAGTTATCCTCTCCGAATGGGGATATTGGGGTGAAGAATTGGTCGGTCCCTATGATGTATTGAACGAAGCTGGTTACATCATCGACTTTGCCACCCCCAAAGGGCGCAAACCTGTTGCCTTACCCCCTAGTATGGATGAAACTTTTATCGATCCCGCCTTGGATAAGTATGTCACGAGTGCTCACTACGCCAAACGGACAAGAGAAATTGAACAGTCGGATTTGTTGGCAAAACCCATCGATCTTTCTGGCTGGTTTCCGGCAATGCCCTATTTCAACAGCCCCAATTTTGGGCATGAACTAGAAGCTTACTATAATAAACGGGAGCAGTGTTGGAAAGAATTAGAACAGTACGACGCGCTGTTGATGGTAGGTGGCTCTGGACCTATGGTCGACATGAATAACAACGAGAGACTACATGACGTTATTCTGGGATTTCTGTCCCAGGGTAAGTTAATCACCGCAGAATGTTACGCCGTGACTTGTTTAGCCTTCGCTCGCGATTGGACGGAAAGAAAAAGCATTATTTGGGGTAAACACGTTACGGGTCATGCTCGTGAATACGACTATAAAGACAGTACAGGATTTGCCCAGATGTATGACTTTGAAGGAAAGCCGATGCCCTCCGCTAATGTCGGACCTGCCTTCTATCCCCTAGAATATATTCTCCGAGATGCAGTTGGACCAGAGGGACAGTATCACGGAGGGGTTGGGCATACCCTTTCAACAATTCTTGATTACCCATTTTTAACGGGTCGCTCTACCCAGGATGGAAAGCTCGTAGGAGAGTTGATCATCCAGGTTCTCGAGCATGGTCTAAGGCGTTACGGTTGGTAATCATCTACCTGATAACTCAAAACAGACTTGGAGAAAATCATGGCAGGGAAAACAGGGCGTTTCGCCATACTAGAACAATTTCTGGCAGATGGATTCACCTATATGTTCGGTAATCCGGGTACATCGGAAGAAGGGTTTCTCGATGCCCTTGGCGATTATCCAGACCTCAAATATATCCTCACTTTGCAAGAATCCGTAGCGGTCATGACGGCCGATGGTTATGCAAGGGCAACAGGAAAACCTGCCCTAGTGCAAATTCACAGTACACCAGGTTTGGGAAATGCGATCGGCGCTTTATACCAAGCCAAACGAGGTCATTCTCCCCTAGTGGTTATTGGTGGGGATGCGGGAATTAAATATCAGGCAATGGATGCCCAAATGGCGGGGGATTTGTTAGCCTTTGCCGAACCTGTCACTAAATGGTCAACCCTAGTGATGGAACCCTCATCTCTATTGCGGGTACTGCGAAGAGCGGTCAAAATTGCCACTACTCCCCCCATGGGGCCAGTGTATGTCTGCCTTCCCGTAGATATTTTAGACGCACCTACAGTGGAACCGGTCAGACCGACTTCTTTACCCTCGACCCGGGTAATCCCCGATGAGGTTTTGGTCAAAGAAATGGCGGAGATTTTGGCCTCAAGCCAAAAACCGATGATTTTTGTCGGGGATGGGGTGTCTTTTTCGGAGGCACAGGCTGAACTTACCCAAGTGGCCGAACTCTTAGGAGCCGAAGTCTGGGGGGCTGATATTGGCGACTTAAACATGAGTTATACTCATCCCCTTTATCAAGGTTCTACTGGCCATATGTTTGGCTATTCCAGTAAACCTATTACTACTAAGGGTGATGTCAACTTAGTTGTTGGCACTTATATGTTGCCCGAAGTCTTTCCTGACTTAGGCGATATCTTTGCACCTGGAGCGAAAGTTCTGCACATTGATCTCAATGCTTACGAAATTGCCAAGAACCACCCTGTAGATATAGGGGTAGTTAGTGATCCCAAATTGACCTTGGCTAAATTGGCAATCATCTTAGAGTCAATGCTCAACCCAGAACAAAAAGCGGCAGCCAAAGCGAGAACAGAAGCTATCGGCCAAGCTAAAGCCCAAAACCATCAACGCCAATTAGACGCTGATCGCCAAATTCGAGATCATGTCCCCTTACATCTATCTCGCTTTATGGAAGAGTTAGCCGCCAAACTTCCCGAAGATGCAGTCATCTTTGATGAAGCAATTACTAACTCCCCTGCTATAACCCGTTATTTCCCACCTACCAAACCAAGACACTACTTTGTCACCCGTGGGGGATCACTGGGAGTCGGAATTCCGGGGGCGATTGGGGCTAAATTAGCTCATCCCGATAAAACCGTGATTGGATTTGCCGGGGATGGGGGAGCTATGTACACCATTCAGGCACTCTGGACGGCCGCCCGTCATAACATTGATGTCAAGTTTGTGATCTGCAATAACCGCTCTTACCGCATTTTACAGGAGAACATAGCCGCTTACTGGCAGGAAAGAAATATTCCAGAACGACACTATCCCTTGAGTTTCGACTTATCTAAGCCGGATATTCACTTTGCCTCTATCGCCCAATCTCTGGGAGTACCGGGGGTTAGAGTCGAAAAACCTGCTGACATAGCCAGTGCTATTGAACAGATGTTAAACCATCCAGGACCTTTTCTGATAGACGTGGTTTTAGAAGGTGATGTTAATCCTGAAATGATTGGAATTCGGTGCGGTCAATAATTAGCCAAGGCTCGGCAATTAGCTCAAGGCGAGCGCGAAGAGTAATTTAATAATCTCAATCAATAACGCGGGAGCAAGCAAAAATGAGTAACCTAGCACCCCTAACAACCGAGGAAGTCCAGGCACTAGCCAGCGAATGGTATCGAAAACTCGATGTTCACGCTCCTATGGTTGAAATTTTACCCCTCTTGGCCGATGAAGAACTCGAAATGGTCTTTCCAGAGGCAACAGTCCACGGTTATGCCGGATTCGAGGGTTGGTATCAACGGGTGATCCGCCAGTTTTTTGACGAGGTGCATACACTCAAGGAAGTCACACCGATACCAGTTGAAGGCGCAGTCGAAGTGAAGGTGGTCGTGCAATGGCAAGCCAGTATCTGGAATCCCCCTAACCCCAAAAGTGACCGCATCAAGTGCGATGCTTATCAGCGTTGGGTCGTGAAGCGATCACCTCAAACCCAGAAAGCAGTAATTACGAATTACATCGTCGATTCTCTAGAATACGCGGAAGGGTCGGTCAGGCTTTGAAACAGTCCTTGGTTCAAAGATAATTTCACTGTCAAAAGAGACAAACACTAGGAATTTTAACCATGATGAGCGAAGGTACATTTGACTATATTGTGATTGGAGCTGGTACGACAGGCTGTGTACTGGCCAACCGCTTGACTGCCAACCCCGATACCAACCTTCTCTTACTAGAAGCGGGAGACACAGATGATCGACCAGATTTCCGCAATTCAGCCCTGCGCTCTTTCTTTGGCACTTGGTACAGCGATGCGGATTGGCAGTATCTTTCTGAAAAGGAGACCTATCTAGGTGGACGACAGATTCCCATCACTCAGGGTAAAGTCATGGGCGGTGGCAGTTCGGTCAATGGTATGATCCATGTTCGGGGCAGCCGGCACGACTATGACTATTGGAACTACCTCGGCAACGAAGGCTGGAGCTATGAAGATGTCCTACCCTACTTCAAGAAATCAGAAGACTATGCAGGCGGGGTATCAGAGTATCATGGCGTGGGCGGTCCGATCCATGTTGTTGACCATACCAACCTGACCACTGCGGCTCAGGCTTTTCTGCGCGGAGCAGTTGAAATAGGTTACAAGACTCCGCCAGCAGATTTCAACGGCGCTGAGATGGTAAATCGAGCAGGAGCGTACCAATTTGCCCATACTAAAGAAGGTAAGCGATGTAATACTGTCGTTGGTTATATCCTACCGATTTTAAACCGCCCGAATTTAACTATTAAAATGAAGGCACAAGTCACTCGCCTGCTATTTGAAGGAAAGCGAGCCGTCGGGGTCGAATACCTTCAAGAAGGTACCCCGCATCAGGCCAGGGCAGAGCGAGAAGTACTCCTCAGTGCTGGTGCATTCGTTTCCCCTAAACTGCTGATGCTGTCCGGTATCGGTCCGGCTGACCACTTGAAAAGTCATGGTATTGATGTCCTAGTAGAGCTGCCAGGGGTCGGGAAAAACTTACAAGACCATACACTGGTGCGTATGGGCTATGAGTGTCAAGTACCACAGCCCGCACCTGAGGTGATCACCGAAGTGGGTTTCTTCACTCATAGCCGTGGCCAAATGTCGAATACCGCTCCTGACTTACAGTTCTTGTTCAGTACTTTTTTGTTCTCAGACCAAGCCGAGGGTGGAGTTTTTATCGGAGGAACTCACTTCCTTTGTTGTCCGACACTGTTACGACCAATGAGTACCGGAGAGGTTACCCTGCGTTCTAACAATCCTCTGGATTTAGCTCGGGTTCGCACCAACTATATGCAGTGTGACAGCGATCTGGAGGTACTACTCAAAGGGATTGAAATAGCGCGTAACTTGATGAATACTAAAGCTATGTCTGAACTCGGACTCAAAGAACTGACACCTGGACCGGAACTGACAACCAAGCAAGAATTAAGCCAACATATTAGAGACTACTGCTTTACCGAGTGGCATCCCACAAGCACCTGCAAAATGGGGCGCGATGCCACGTCAGTGGTCGATCCGCAACTGCGGGTTTATGGAGTTCAGGGACTGCGGGTGGCAGATGCTTCTATCATGCCAGCGATTGTCAGTGGCAACACCAATGCTCCTTGCATCATGATTGGCGAAAAAGCCTCGGACATGATTGTCAACGGCTAAGTTAAGCAATAGTACACAGCTTTAGTTATTAAGTTTAAGTTTTTCTTAAGGCTCTCAAAATCTATGTCGAACATAAATGTGACTGGCCATAGCTCTATACCGACTCCGCCCGGTGCAGATTTTGAAAGCACCCTAGAAGCTTTGCGTCAGCATCCAGTTCCTTTCATTACTGACCTCGCCCACACCTACGGCGATATCGTTCGGCTGCCTTTTGGTACGCGAGATATCTACCTGCTGAATCATACTGACTTGATCCGTGAAATATTTTTAGGTGGAAGTGAGACTTTTGCTAAACGGAAAGATGTCGCTACCGAAGAATCCTATCTTGGGGGGATTGCCGGGATGTTTCCCTTGTTTAAAAAGAACTTGATAGCAACCTATGCCCCAACCATCGTGGAGGCGGCGGTTAAAACCCATGAGCACTGGCAAGCACTGTCTCAGCTGCAGGAATCTCCACTGATAGATATCTACCGGGAGATGATGCAGACCACAGTTTCGATTGTTTGCCAGATCCTGTTTCAGGGGAATATAGGAGCCGAGAGCGCGACGATTGTCGATGCGCTGCTAACAATGAATGTGGGCTACGGTTTCGATACAGCTGCGGCCATCCTAGTGGATACAGTGCCTCCGGTAGCGGTGTCGGAGACCCCAGAAAGCCAGAAAGCCCGTTCCTATCTGCTGCGAGTCATGCAAGGGCTACTCGATGCCTACCGCTCTGAACCGCATAAGTCGGATTCCCTGTTTTCCGGATTACTTGCTGGTCAGCTCAACGACGAGCAGATAACCAATATATCCCTGAGTACCTTCTCTGCCTGGCATGAGGTGACGGTGACCACCCTCTCTTGGACATGGTATTTACTGTCACAATATCCAGAGGTTGAAGCGCATTTGCACGCTGAACTAACCAATGTACTAGGGGGATGTCTCCCGACCTGGGCAGATATGGAAAACTTGCCTTATACCCAGATGCTTCTCAAGGAGACAAGACGCCTCTATCCTACCGTCTGGCTCATGGGGCGGTTTGTCCGTCATGATGTATCATTGGGGGGTCATCTGATCCCAGCTAACTCAATCGTGCTGGCTTCTCAGAAGGTAATGCATCGTGATGAGCGTTACTTTGCTAATCCCGATCAGTTTGAACCGTTGCGGTGGACACCAGAAGCGGTAGCAGCGCGTCCAGAGTTTACTTTTTTTCCTTTCAGCGCTGGCCCTCGTCAGTGCCTTGGAAGAGACTTTGCCTGGGTTGAAGATACGCTGATTTTAGCAACCCTCGCCCAGCACTGGCAAGCAAGACTCGTACCCGATCAGGTGCTTGAACCACACCCACAGAAGTCATTTGCGCCTCGCAACGGCATACAGATGATGCTGCACCCTCGATAAAAGCTGGCCAAATTACTTAATTTATCGAAAAAATCAGGTCTAAAACCTCGCCTTTTAAGGCGAAAAGTTTTGGGAGCGGGGCATAAATCCCCGTTACAAAAACGGCCTCCTGCCCCCTGCCTCCGTTAACCTTCGCCAATATCAAAAACTTCGGAGAATGTAATTATGAAAGGAGTACCCGACACCCAACTGGGAAAAATGTACGCAGAACACATTCAATATCTACTAGACAAGGATATTGAGGGTATCTTAAAAAACCAATACACTGAGGATGCTTTGCTTATTAGTAGTTTTCAAAAAAAGCCTCTTTACTACAAAGGGCATGAACAATTAAAAGAACATTTTCAAGGCATTCTCGCTATCGAAGGCTTGGAAACTGAAATTGCTTTTTGGGCAGAGACCGAAGACCCTCAAACTCTAATGATCGTGGAAGCGATTACAATGCGAACTGCTCAAGGTGAGTCGAAGATGCGGTTTGCCGATAGCTGGGTTTTAAGGGAGGGAAAAATTGCCATCCACTTTGCTGGCATGACGCAGTATCCAGATGGTACGGTTGCCTAAAGTGATAAGAAGCCCACCCTAGACGGCGTGGCGTTCAGCGGGTGGCTCTGTCATTTGGGGGTGAGTTAAGTAACTTTGTTATTAATAAGTAACTTTGGTATTAAAGGGATAAGTTCATGCAAATTTCCTTGAAAGTCAACGGACAAAATTACAGTGCAGATGTCGAACCCAGACTATTGCTGTTGGATTTTCTCCGAGAGCATTTAGGTCTGACGGGAACGAAAAGTGACGGCGGTTCGACTTCGGGGTCCTGTACGGTACTGCTGAATGGCGTGTCAGTAAAAAGCTCATATATCTTAGCAGTTCAGGCTGATGGGAGCGAGGTCGTGACCGTCGAAGGACTTGCCGGGGACGGGAATCTCAATCCTCTACAAGAGGCATTCTGGGAAATGTACGCCGTACAGAACGGCTTTTCTACACCAGCACTGCTCCTGTCGGCAACTGATCTGCTACAGCGCAATCCCAATCCTAGTGAAGCAGAAATTCGTGCTTGGCTTGATGGAGTCCTATCTCGAGATACCGGCTACCAAAATGTCGTCCGCGCCGTAGAGTTGGCGGCTCAAAAACTACTCGTTCATTCTGAAGTGAGCACCAGTTGACAGCACCGATGGCAAAGATTCCTATGATTACTCTAGACAATCGGCACGACTTGTACCAGCGAGTCATTCTCGATCACTATAAGAAGCCTCGGCACAAAGGTCGAACCTCACCAGTACACCGGCAGCAGCAAGGAAGGACTCCTTACTGCGGCGACACGATTGAACTAACAGTAAAGCTCAATCAGACAGGTGACACGATTGAGGACGTTCAGTTTGAAGGAGAGGGCTGCTCGGTTGCGCTCGCATCAGCGGATTTGATGGCTGATGCTATCAGGGGTTTGAGTATAGTAAAAGCCTTGGAGACAGTAGAGCAATTCCTTGCCATGATGGAAGGAATTGCTGAGTTCCCCGAAGAACCCAAGCAATTGAACAAGCTCAACGTCATGCAAGCACTCACCCACCCACTGCGGCTTAAATGCGCCAAACTAGCTTGGTACACTCTTAAGGCAGCCCTAGAATAGCTGATCAAACTCGAAAAAAACCGTTGGAAAAATTGGCTCAAAAAGAGGTGAAATGACTGACAAGATATTGGGAAAATCCATTAAGCGACGAGAAGACCCCGAATTGCTGCGGGGAGAGGCAAAGTTTATCGATGACATCACTCTGCCTGATATACTGCACCTGGCTATCCTCTACAGCACTGAAGCCCATGCCCTGATTGAGGGAATTGACACCAGTGCTGCTGAACAAATGCCAGGGGTAGTCAAGGTAATTACGGGGGCTGATACTAGGTCGATCCTGCCGCTGCCCTGTATTATGAATCCTGGTGGTGACAAATCTAAATTCCCTCCCCATCCCTATGGGCTGCCTGGAGCGCAAACGGTACTGGCTACAGACCGGGTACGCTACGTTGGTGAATTCGTCGCCGTAGTAGTGGCCGAAAGCCGACAACAAGCCTACGAGGCTTTGGCAGGGATTTCAGTCGATTACAAGCCGCTGCCGGTGGTTGTCAATGCCGAGGAGGCTCTCAAGCCTGATGCGCCCCAACTCCATGACACGATCCCTGGCAATCTCAATCAGTACAACGGCTATGGGGACAAAGAGGCCACGGCATCGGCGATCGCTAAAGCTGAGGTAGTGGTCAAGCAAAGGATTTATTTCCCGCGGCTGATTCACAATGCCGGAGAACCTCGCGGTACCATCGGTGCTTACAACCCCCAAACAGAAGAATACACTCTCTGGACGAATACCCAAATTCCTCATGGGAATCGTTTCTTGCTCTCCCAGCTAGTTATGGGGATTCCTTATAACAAGCTGCGCGTCATCGTTCCCAACATCGGCGAGTCCTTTGGTTCTAAAGGCTACCTCTATCCCGATACGGCCCTTGTCCTGTTCTTGGCTAGAGAACTGGGCCGCCCCATCAAGTGGATTGACACGCGGGCGGGACTAGCTCGTTCCACAGTCCACGCTCGCGGTCAAATCCAGTATGCTACAATTGCGGGGAACAAAGATGGCAAGATTACAGCCCTTCACACTACCATCTACGCCAATCTAGGTGGCTATCCCGCCACTAATGGTCCAGCAGCCCCTACTGCCCTGACAGGCCGCAGTGTCACAGGAGCTTATGCCATTGAGCATCCTTGTTCAGAAATCTACTGCGCCTTCACCAACACAGTCCCTACTGGGCCGATGCGAGGGGCAGGCCGCGCCGAAGCGATGTTGCTGATCGAGCGCATGATTGACTTGTTTGCTGGCGAAATTGGCATGGATGCGGCTGAGGTAAGGCGGAAAAATATGGTCTCTCCCGACCAGTTTCCTTACGACAACGGTTTGGGCTGGACCTATGATTCAGGCAACTATGAAGCGGCTCTGGACAAGGCTCTCGAGATGATTGGCTACGGTAATATAGCTCAGCACAAGGCAGCATCGAAAAAGCAAGGGAAACGCCTTGGAGTGGGTATCGGTTCTTACGTGGGAATCTCAGGGGTTGGTCCTTCTCCTCTCATGCACTCTCAGATCGGACTAATTGGCAGTACCTGGGGAAGCGTACACCTGAGAGTCCATCCAACCGGAGATGTCAGCCTGATCGTGGGGAGTCAACCTCACGGCCAAGGTCAAGTCACTACCCTATCTCAGGTAGCATCTGACGTACTGGGAGTCGATCTAGAACGGATTGAAGTGATACATTCAGACACGCGGGGTGCTATATTTGCTCAAGGGAGTTATGGTTCGCGTACTTTCTCCGTGGAAGGGACAACGGTGTATAAGGCTGCGCAAAAGATTCAGGACAAGGCCCGCCAATTTGCTGCCTATATGTTCAAGGTAGCAGAGTCAGAAGTGGTAGCTGAGGAGGGTAAGTTTTATGTGAGGGGAGTACCCGACCAGGTGACAACCTTAAAGGATATTGCCCTAGCACTTTGGTACGCTTGGGATTTACCAGCTGGGATGGAACCTGGTTTGGAGGTGATTGTTTTCTACGATCCACCGAATTTTAATTTCCCTTTTGGAACCCATCTGGCTCTAGTAGAGGTGGACGAAGAAACCGGTCAAGTGGATGTGGTGCGTTATGTAGCGGTTGACGATTTTGGCAATGTAGGAAATCCAAAGATTGTTGAAGCTCAAACCCACGGAAACATCCATCTTGGCATCAGTGAGGCTTTGTATGAAGCGGCTGTATATGACAGCGAGGGAAAAATTCTCACCGATGACTATACTACCTATGCCATTGCTAGGGCTTCTAGTTTACCTAATTTTGAAATTGAGCGGACTGTAACACCCAGTCCCACTAATCCCTTGGGGGCTAAGGGCGCGGGGGATGTAGCCAATCTGCCAACCCCACCGGCGATCGTTAACGCAGTCTGTGATGCTCTCAGGGATCTGGGAGTCAAGCACATTGATATTCCCCTGACACCGGAAAAAGTCTGGCGAGCAATGCACCAACCCTAGCACCAAAGTCAAAAATCAAAAGTCAAAATAATTCACTTTTATTTTAAGGTCATGATTCCAGTTCAATTTGACTACGCAGCACCAGCTAGTCTTGAAGAGGCGGTGAAACTCCTAAAAAACGATGAGAGGGCGCAGATTCTGGCTGGCAGTCACAGCCTGATTGCATCCCTCAAGCAAGGTAGGGCTTGCCCTCCCCTACTGATAGATCTGTTGAAAATTCCCAGTTTGTCGGGCATCAGGTGTGAAGCTAATGGCCTTCTCCAAATTGGAGCTATGACTACATTAGACCAGGTGGCGGCTTCAAGGGAAGTCCAAGAAAACTTCCCAGCTTTAGCTGAGGCAGCCCATAGTGTTGGCGACGCTCAAATCCGTAACTGGCAGAGAACCGGCGATCTGTTTGCCTATCGTGACCTCGCCTGTGACTTGCCTGCTGTCGCTTTGGTACTGGAAGCAACTTTTCAGACGGTGGGTGTCAGTGGCCACCATGCCATGGGTGCAGAAGAGTTGCTCCGCCTTGCTGTTGAGTCACAGTGGATACTTCAAGAGATTGTCTCGTCCATCGATTTTCCTCCCTGTGTCTCCTGGACTGGCACTGCCTATCAATCCTTGAGACACCCAGCTAGTGCATTAGCTATCTGTGGCGTTGCCGCCTTGGTAGAGCCATCTGCTAATCAGGTTAGTGTCAGTAAATGCCGCGTCGCTGTAACTGGTGCTTTGTCCTATCCCATCCGCTTACCCCAAGTCGAAGCGGCTATGGAAGGTAAAGCTCCAACAGCAGAAAATATAGCGGCAGCAGCTAAACTGGCAGCAGAAAACGTAACTACAGCCGTGGCTGCTAGAGAGGAATTAACCATCCTGGGCGATCTTTATGCCTCTGCTGAGTATCGTACCCACCTGAGCATTGTCCTCACGAAACGCACCCTCACTGAGGCTACCAAACGGGCTAAGTTTGCATCTTAACTTTCCCTAGCCAAAGAAAATGGGATACAAGCCCCATCCCCCAGGACGACTTTTGAGCTGCTACACTGGGGAATAGGACGGGGAGCGTCAATTTAACTCAATCACAACACTAAATGAGGAATAATTAACTATGACTACCACCCCTGGACGCAAGTTTTTTGATGAACACATGAACTATCTGGTGACAGGAAATGTCGAGGAGATGGTTAACAAGACCTACAAAGAAGATGCAATTTTGTATAATGCCTTCCCTTTTCTAGATACTCCACCTCCCAATGTGGTTAAAGGGAGAAAAGAGTTAATCCGAGTTTTTAAGAGTTATCTCGACTATCAGGGTGAGATCCAGGTGGACTCACTGTACAATTTTCTCGAAACCGAGGATGTCATTTCCTTCCAGGCAACAATTACTTCTCCCAAGACAGGTAAGTGGGTAGTTGGTGATGCTTGGCTCATGGAATCTGGTCAAATTGCCCGCCATTTTGGGGTTGCTCACAAATTATAGCGATTACATTTGAGATGTGGCAGCGGAATGTGGGTTTATAGCGTTTCTCACACCTGTGTGGCACAGTTAAACCTTTGCTGATTAAGCTTTTTAACATCGATAATGTACCTCTTGCGAACAGGAAACGCTATAAACACTTTAACTTAACTAGAACTATGACACGCTTTCCATTAGCTCGTTTGCTCTTGGCCTTGTTCACCATCTTGATTTTCCTTCTGAGTTCATCTACGGGAATTGCCCTCGCACAGGAAAAGTGTGAGCTTAGCAGATATGTACTCCCTGGGAATAGGTCATTTCCCGAAGGGGTTACTTACCAGCCAGAAACTGGTTATGTATTTGCCAGCAGTGTGGTTGATGGGACTATCTTTCGCGGCCAGCTTGGTAAAGAAGAACTTGAGAGCTTTCTGCCGGCGGGTAGTGATGGGCGTCGAAGGGCACAAGGCATAAAGATAGATGCTCAGAAACGTTTATTCGTCTCTGGTTCTTCCACTGGACTAATCTTAGTGTACGATTCTACTAATGGAGAGCTGCTGGCTAAGTTCGATACGGGGATAGAACCTGGTGTTGTCACTCGGACAGAATGTCTCGACGGTGCCTTTTTAGACCTCAACATCAAAGATTGTTCTATTATTAATGATGTTACCATCCTCCCTTCAGGAGATGCCTACTTTACCGACTCCTTCAGTCCATACCTATTCAGGGTAACAAGTGATTCTCAAGGGAAATTTACTCTGGAACGCTTCATGGACTTTACTGGCACCTCCTTAGTTTATGGCAAAGGTCAAGGAATCACCGCTAATATTAACCTTAATGGGATTGTCTCCACTCCTGACGGGGCTTATTTAATTGTCGCACAGACAAACACAGGCAAGCTTTTCCGGATCGCCCTCGCTGACAAAACTGTTACGGAAATTAACCTTGGCGGCGAATTGGTTTCTGGAGACGGACTGGTGCTTAATGGACAGACGCTTTATGTAGTACGCAACAACCATGATATTGCTACCTTGCACCTAGCACCGGATTGGAGCAGTGGTCAGCTTGTCTCTATTTTTGACGATCCAATCTTAAACACCCCCACAACGATGGCATTGGTAGAGGACTGTCTCTTAGTAACCAACTCCCAGTTTGAGAAACAAGTCCCTGGTGCTACCCCAGAGCTGCCCTTCACTCTTTTAAGTATTCCGATTGAGGTGGTCGAAAATGGCGCAGGTCTCGACCGCGATCTAAATTTGGTCTCCAGGAGGACAGAAAGATGAAACGCTTAAACATAAAATCCCCAGTTCCCTTAGGTCTTGTGTTTGTAGTTGCCTTGTTTCTGGGCATTCTCACCTTTGGGCATCCGACAGAAAAAACTTGGGCTACTACGACCTATACTGGCCAGGAACAGGCAAATATTCAGGTAGTAAAAGGGTTTTTCCAAGCTTTCGGCAAGGAATTGACTTCTTCCCATCAGTACATCGACGCTCATTTCACCCCAAAGGCCAGATTTATCTTCACTCGTGGCGGAGAAGAACTCTATGCTAAAGATCAAAGTAGTGCTGGAGAACCTCCGCCGAAAACGATTAAAGATACCAATGACTATTCAGATGAAAGATTTTCCCATGAACGATATGCCCTTGTCCCTCTGATGCGAGAGTATATAGGTCCTGCTGGGGTCAAAGAATTTCTGACTAAGCTGAAAGCTGAATTCGATTTCAAAAACCGTTTTACTAGCTTCAAGGATTTAAAATACATCGCCGAAAATAATAACGTAGCTGTCTACGGTTATTTGAGATACGTTAATAAGAAAACAGGGAATTTTCTCAGAACACCTTTTGCTGTCAATATCGAATTGGTAAATGGCAAGATTAACTTATATCACTACTACGAAGACTCATTCGCTCACGCGGCTGCTTCTCGCCAAGGTGGCAGTTGGCAAGGGCAATATGGCTTGAATCAGAGATATGATTTAAAGAACCCACCATATCTTCTCTACGTTCAATGGGGAACTAGGAACGCAGACAATTTGACAGGAGATAAGAATCCCAATCAACTCGCCGATCAAATTTATGGCTATCAAAATGATGACAGTCTCAATGGGGGGGAAGGTGACGATAAGCTTTGGGGAGGAAGTGGCCGTGATATCTTATTAGGGGGAAATGGTGATGATATCCTCTATGGAAATATCGGCTTTGATACACTTACAGGTGGAGCAGGGAGTGACACCTTTGTGTTAGCTTCTGATCTGGGAATTGCTAAACCAGGTGAGCAAGGATTTGACACTATTGCTGATTTTGAGGATGGGGTTGATCGGCTAGGTTTAGATAATGGTCTTGCGGATTCTGTCGATGGAAAAAAAACTAGCCAACTTACGCAAGGAATCACCTTTAATAATCTAAAAATTGCTCAAGAAGGAGCAGATACATGGATTAGTATAGCTGATACAGGTGAAAAACTAGCCCTGCTCAAAAATGTTGATGCCAACAAGATTAATGCAGCCGATTTCATTACTTTAGAACAGTTTCCAGCTTTTCGAGGTTATCCAGAAGACAGTAAAAATCCAGGCAACGAAGCTCAAAATCGAGCAGTTGTCGAAGGATTTTATAACGCCTTTCGCAATGGAACGATCGCTGACTACATTAGTAACAACTTTGCCCAAGATGCTCAATACACGCCGATTCAAGGGGACAATCAATATTTTGAGATTTATAATCCAGACATAGATGCTTATTCAGTCTCCTTTTCCCAAGAGCGATTTCTGCTCACGCCTTCTACCCGAGAATGGAACGGAATTGCCGGTGACCAGCAATTTATTGCTGATCTGGTTGATGCCAACAACACAATGGATCCAATAACCTCCTTCTTTCCCGAGAAATTTGTCGTTCATGGCGATGATATCGGAGTATTTGGCAGATTTATCTTTAGAAATGCCACCAGTGGGCAAATCTCCGACACTCCTTTTGCCTATCACATTCAGCTTAAGGACAACAAAATTCACTTTATCCACTTTTTTGAAGATAGCTATAGCTATACTAATGGTACCCGCCAAGGTGGAACTTGGACGCAAGATTATGGTCAAAAACCGCTTTATTTTACCTTTGGTACTCGACTAGGAGACTCCCTAACTGGGGAAAGTGGCTCAGATCAGCTTTATGGCTATCAAGCAAATGATAGGTTAACGGGGAAGCAAGGAGATGATTTTCTCTACGGCGGCCAAGGTAATGATACTTTTGTCTTAGCTGCTGGAGAGGGAACTGATAAGATTCTTGACTTTGAAGTAGGTCAAGATCGCCTTGAGTTGTCAGGGGGTCTGACCTTTGAGCAGCTATCAATTGCTCAAAATGGTAGTGATACCCTGATCAAAATTTCTCAGACTCAAGAAGTTCTAGCGATTCTTAAGAATGTCAAAAGTCCTGTTTTAGACAGGAGAGATTTTCTCTCCCCAAGTTAGAAAGGTTTCTTAATAATCACTCAACTCACGCCTAATTTTGTGGATTTTATCTCTTTACCTTTGAGGATTTTTATCATGCTATCATCAATTGTTCGAGAGTGTAAAGCAAAAATTTCACCATTGTTGACTGTTTGTCCTAAACAGCTCAACTTTATATCTTTAGAACGTTTAATTCGACACAAATCCTTAAAATTGATGCTGATTTTTTTCGGCATTGGTATTCTGTTATTTCTAGGATGCAGTTCGAGTTTACAATCTCAGGTTGCCACGGACTTCAATAATGATAGTCTGAAGGGAAATTACGCCTTAATTGACAAAGGAAACGGCGGTCAGCCTAATGCTGGCGTGACTTTAATCAATTTTGATGGACGAGGGAAGTTTACAGGCAGTACGACCCAAAACTTTCCTGGGGCAAATGCTGGAACAAGAACAATCGCCAAAGCTACCTTTACAGGCAACTACACCCTAGAAAAACAAGGAATAGGGACTGGTCAAATAATCACTAACTTGCCTGATGGTTCGACGAGTGAAAACAAACTCAACTTGGTGGTAACAAAAGCTAAAATCATCGATCAGAAACGAGAGGCGGAGGAATTGTTTTTAATTCCCCAAAATTTGACCCCTGCTAACGGGCTTGAGACCGTCGTTGCCAAGAGACTTCCCGATGAGGGAAAGTTTACTAACGCTAGTCTTCAAGGGAATTATTCCTATACCATAATTGGGGAAGGCGGTCAATCTCCTATCGCAGGGCTAGGCATACTCACTTGTGACGGGAAGGGAAACTGCTCTGGCAATATTGCCATCAATCGACCAGGAGCCTCCGCTGGAGAAAGAACAGTGACGACAACTTCCTCAGTAATGCCCTATACGATTAATTCAGATGGCACTGGTACGGCTACCCCGCCCAATGAAAGCGAAATCGTCTTGTTAATCACAAAAGCTGAGGTTGTTAATGATCTTAAAGTCGCTCAAGAGATGTTCTTTATAGTCAATCAACTGGATTCGGCCACAGGAAATTTACTGAAGGGTTTTGTGACAAAAATTTCCGACTAAAATTCAGTGGGCTATCATTGTTAGGGCTGACTTTTCCAACAATTTCTCAAATATCTCCACTCACAGTAAATCAACATGAAATTCGCCAATCTCCCTTTTCTGTCCAAGCTTTCCGTTGTGTCGGCGACTGTTATTTTAGCAGCAGGACCCGTCCGGGGAGCTCCGCTTGATGCTGTGCGCTGGGCTGACGTACCCCTCGGACAGCCAGGGCAACCTGATGGGTTAACTGCCGATGCCAAAGGAAACATCTACGCTGCCTCCTTTACACTGACTTCTAATTTTCAACCGCCGTTCAATAATAATATCTATGTCTGGAATCCGAACGGACAACTTCTCTCAACGACCCCTTTGCCTTCCCAAGCGGTTCCTTTGGGTAATGTCGCTGTGGGGAATACTTTCTACCAGCTTGATGTCTGGAATGGTGATGTACTCGAATACAATCTACCATTGACCAACCTAAGTACTCCTACCCATACCTACCACATCTGCGGTGGGTTCGCTTCACTGTTCAGCGGTCAAGGAAAGTTTTGCGGGCTCAATGCTATTGAGATCATCTCCGACGGCAAGTTATTGATCTCGGACAATGGTGCCTCAAACTTCGGGCAGAATCAAGGCAATATTTACTACCTGGACCGAGCTAACTCGACCAGCGGCATCTTCTTCAGTAATTCAGCACTAGATCCACTTGGCTTTCCTCCGTTCGGGGTGAATGGTCTTGCCTTCAACCACGACAAATCTGCCCTTTTTCTGGCGAATATGAGTACCGACACGATCTATAAGCTAGACCTGACGGGGTGTGCTGTGAGTTGTTTGCCAGGAAATCTCAGCATCTTCGCTCAGGGAGGACCAATTGATGGACCGGACAATATTGACTTTGATGACAATGGGTTGCTATGGGTATCCTCAGGTCAAAAAGACCAAGTCGTCGCACTCAACGCTCAGGGATCGGTGGTTCAGGTCGTCGGTTCTTTCGGTGGCTTATCGTCCGATGGGGCACCGATTGGCCTGCTGCAACCTTCGGGCATCGTCTTCAGTCAGGGCAATATCTACGTCGGTAATGAGTCCAATCCGACCCTTCGCCCTTTGAACGATCCAATTAATATTTGGGAATCCACTTCAGTACGAGGGACTAAATATTTACACGATTGCACGGATTTAGGGTGTATCAACTGCGGTACCTGAACCTTCTAATCTAGCGGGCTTGGCTCTAGTAGCGGGATTGGGAACTCTGTTAAGAAATCATAGAAAACGAACACATTAAATTTAGCAAAATACTGGATGACCTTACCATGAAAATCGCAATTATTGGAGCCGGAAACGTCGGCTCTACTCTAGGAGAAGCTTGGTGTGCTTTGGGGCATACCATAACCTATGGAGTCCCCAATCCCGAAGACAGCAAATATCTGTCGCTTAAAGAGCATTCCACTGTAACTTTTGTCCGACAGGCAGTTAAAGACAGTAACATTTGTGTCCTGGCTACACCGTGGTCTAAAACCCAAGAGGCAATCATCCAAATAGGAGAAGACTTAGATGGTAAGGTACTCGTAGATTGTACTAATCCCCTCAAACCCGATCTATCAGGGTTGACCGTCGGACACATAACCAGTGGTGCCGAACAGATTGCCCAATGGGCGACAAAAGCCAAGGTGGTCAAGGCATTCAATACCACAGGCTTCAACATCATGGCCGATCCTGTACTAGAAGGGCGCAAAACAGTCATGTTTGTGGCTTCTGATGATGGGGCTGCTCGCAAGCAGGTGGCAGAACTAGCGACTGAGTTAGGATTCGATACAGTTGAAGTGGGGGAATTAGCCACTGCCCGTCTCTTGGAACCCCTTGCCCTATTATGGATCTCGATGGCTTACCGCTACGGCTTTGGCCGGGATTTTGGCTTTGCAATTGTCAAGCGTTAAGCATCAAGGGGAAAAATGAAAAACGTTCTGACCGACTTTGAACAATGGCTATCCCAAGGTAATGCTGTGGCCCTGGCGACAGTAGTTAACACTCAAGGCTCAACACCAAGAGAGATGGGAACTGTTATGGCGGTTAACGAGCTTGGTCTAGTTAGCGGTTCTCTCAGTGGCGGCTGTGTTGAGGCGGCGGTGATTGAGGAATCCCTCTCTGTTATCAGTGATGGACAGCCTCGGCTGTTAACTTATGGGGTGGCTGATGAACTGGGGCTAGAGGTAGGACTGACTTGTGGCGGTACGATTCAGATCTTCGTCGAGCGTTGGGAATTAACACCAATTTGGCCTTTTTTGCGTCAGATGGTAAGTTCTGAGCAGCCATTTGTTCTTTGCACTTTGGTAGAAGGTCATCCCCTTGGGGCTAAATTACTGATCGGCGATGGGGAGCAAACCTTTGGTAGTCTTGAGAACGAACTACTCTCTGAGCAGGTGGCACTAGAGGCAAAGTTACTACTCGAACAGGGCAAAAGTGCCTTGCGCTGTTATAGCCTCAATGGACACAATAAAACAGAAGTGAAAATCTTCCTACACTGTTTTGCTTGTCCACCTCATTTGATGATTTTCGGAGCCGTTGACTTTGCCCGTTCCCTGTGTCAGTTGGCTAAACTTCTCGGCTATCGGGTGACCATTTGTGATGCCCGTCCGGCCCTAGCGACTCGCCAGCGTTTTCCTGAAGCAGATCGGATTGTGGTAGATTCTCCTAGCCAGTATCTCCAAAATACCCCCGTTGACTCGAATACAGCGATGGCAGTTTTAACTCATGAGCCGAAATTTGACGTACCCCTTTTAGTCCAAGCAGTACGCACTCCGGCAGTTTACATTGGCGCCATGGGCAGTCGTCAAACGACAGCCAGCCGCCTGGAAAAGCTAAAAGAGGCAGGATTAAATAACGCTGAAATAGCTCGGATTTGCGCTCCCATTGGGCTAGATATTGGGGCAGTGACCCCAGCAGAAACAGCCGTTTCAATTATGGCAGAAGTGATTGCCACTAAAAGTGGCAGAGCTGGAGGTAGGCTGTCCTCAACTCAGCAGCCAATTCATCCGAAAAGAGTAGAACAACCAGAGGAGGCTGTGCTAGTATGTCAGTAGCTATAGCTATCTTAGCAGCAGGAAGAGGCTCTCGCCTTGGCGGAGATATTCCTAAACCTTTAGTGACTTTGAAAGGGCGGTCGCTGCTCGACCATGCGCTAGTCGCGGCAGCAGCAAGCAAGTTGCATCCTGTCTTCGTGGTAGTAGGCTACCAACATGAGGCGATTGTTTCCACTCTGCCAGCCTCAGTTCAGCCTATCTATAATTATGATTGGGCTTCAGGGATAGGCTCTAGCTTGCGAGCAGCACTCCAGGCTGTTGCCAGCCATCCATCTATTGAAGCACTTTGTATCGGACTGGCAGATCAGCCTTTGATTGGGTCTCAGTCTTATCGCCGTCTTGCTTTAGCTCACGATCGGGGGGCGACATTGGCTGTTGCTACTTATGAGGGCGCAAGGCGCAATCCTGTCCTTTTGTCCCGTTGTCTGTGGCAAGAGGCGATGAATTTGAAAGGTGATCGCGGTGCCAAGGTTTTAATGCAGGATTATCCGGTGGTTGAAGTTCCTTGCGAGGGTACGGGAATTCCTCAGGATATTGATACCCCTGAAGATTTTGCCAAAATGCGTCAATATTTTTCCAGCACAATCAGCAGGAGGAGTTAAACCACAGATGAGTCTAATGATTTTTTCTCAAGTCGCTCTAACGTGTCAAGACCAAGCTGCCACTGAAAGGTTCTACACCAAGAATTTTGGGTTTAAGCGAGCCAGAGTAGCGGTACTACCAGATGGTAGCCAGATTGTCTTTATCAAAATGGGGGATAGTGCCTTTTATTTTGAATTGTTTCAAGCCACAGAAGAATCCCCCATCCCCGCCGCTGTCAAGGATGGGTATCCGTTCCCAAGTGTCCGCCATTTGGCCTTTAAGGTGGATAACGTTGATGCTAAGTTGGCGGAGATGGGAGAAGATGCCAAAATCACCCTTGGCCCTGTGAATTTTGATGATTATATCCCTGGATGGCGCACAGTTTGGCTTGCCGATCCCGATGGTCGAATTGTGGAAATTAGTCAGGGATTTACAGATCAAGAAAATCCACCCCCTTTAAATAAGCAGTAATCGCTCAAGTGATTACAACAACGGATCAATAAATCAAGAACTGAAAACAAACAAAAAACAGGAGCAATCACCATGGCTAACGCTGTTGATTTTACCTTCTCAGACCTGATCGCTGGCTACATTACCAGCTATGACAAAACCACCGATTCCTTTGGTCTGAAAACTTCCGATGATCGCGAATATACCGTCTATCTGACCTCGAATACCTACTCGCAACTGATTCGCAATCTTGGACAAGCCTATCAGGATGCAACGGGGGCGATGCGAGACCTGATTGAATCAGGCCAACCCAAGCAACAAGGTCAGCGGGGGCGGTTTATTTTTGCTTATGGGATCTTTTATCCCCTCGATGACAATCATTATCGGTTTGAGGCCAAACAGATCAACTTTATTGGACGCTCCGATGATTATAGCAATGACTATGTCTTTGAACAACCAAACTGGTGGATCAATCAAATCAAGCAATTAGGAGACTTTTATCTCAAGTCTCAGTTTGGCACTCCTGACGGCAAGCTTAATATTGACTATTCCCTGTACCGCACTAATTTAGGGGTTACGGGAGAAAAACAAAAAAGTGGCCGACAAGAAACCGATACAATTTCCCGCCTCGTCTATGGTTTTGCCACGGCCTTTTTAATGACCGGGGACGATCGCTATCTGGAAGCCGCTAACAAAGGAACTGAATACCTGCGGGATCACCTGCGGTTTGAAGATAAAAATGCTGGTATCGTTTACTGGTATCACGCTGTAGATCTGCAACCAAATGGACGAGAAGATAAAGTCTTTGCCTCGGAGTTTTGGCAAGATTTTGATGCCATTCCTTGCTATGAGCAGACTTATGCCTTAGCAGGTCCTGTTCAGACTTACCGAGTCACGGGCGATCCGAAAATCCTCGCCGATGCTCAAGCGACGGTTAAGTTATTTAAGGATTACTTCCGAGATGCCAAACTAGGGGGCTACTATTCCCACATCGATCCCATTACCCTTAAGCCCTACGGCCAGATATTAAAAGCGCACAACAATGAAGCCAAGAAGAATTGGAACTCTGTGGGCGACCACGCCCCCGCTTATTTAATTAACCTCTGGCTGGGAACGGGGAAAGAAGAATATGCGGAGTTTCTCGAAGAAACCTTCGATACTATAACCCAGCATTTTCAAGATTACCAGAACAGTCCCTTTGTGCAAGAAAAATTCAATGATGACTGGTCGCCAGATTACAGTAAGCAAGAGCAGCCGAACAAAGGCGTTATTGGTCACAACCTCAAGATTGCTTGGAATTTAACCCGGATGTACGGACTAAAAAACAAGCAAGAATATAAAGACTTTGCTAACAAGATTGCCACCAGCATTGCTGAAGTCGGCTCTGACCGTCAACGGGGCGGTTGGTACGATATGCAGGATCGGCAAGAAAAAGCGGGCAATTTCTATAAATACTTCTGGCACGATCGCAAAGCCTGGTGGCAAATGGAACAGGGCATTTTAGCCTATTACATTTTGTCGGGAGTCTATCGGGAAAATGCCGAATTTTTACGCTATGCCCGGGAAGGAACAGCCTTCTATAATGCCTACTTCCTCGATCACGAAGCGGGAGGAGTCTATTTCAATGTCTTGGCTAATGGAATCCCGTATTTGCTGGGAACAGAATGGGGCAAAGGCAGCCACTCCATGTCCGGCTATCACTCCTTTGAATTGTGCTATTTAGCGGCCGTCTATACCAATTTGCTGCTGTTCAAAGAGCCGATGGATTTCTACTTCAAGCCCGTCCCCGGCGGCTTCCCCGATCGCATTCTGCGGGTAGCTCCCGATATCCTGCCTCCCGACAGTATTTATATTAAACAAGTCTGGATTGAGGGGGCGCGCTATGATGACTTTGATGCCAAAGCATTGACTGTCAAGCTTCCGAGCAACTACGACAACAAGAAAATCCGGGTGCTGATCTATCCGACAGGTATTACTTTTGAAGCGGCTCTGTTAGACTTCAGCGAGGGCGTTGCCAAAGTGGATTTAACCGGAGAAATCGATCAAGGAGACTCGTGGGCAATCGGCGAACTGGAACAAGAGTTTAACCGCCTAGAAATCCAACAGGCACAAAAAGTAGTTCTCGTCGCCTCAAGTTTGACATCCATCTCTGACGAAGCCCTGCGCTACTTAACCTATTACATTCGTCGGCGTACTCGTGAAACAGGCGGCAGCTTTACCCTCTCCGTCGAGGGAGCTAACGAGCAGGTGAAAAAGGCTTTCCTAGACGCTAATGTCGTTGAGCCAGACCAAATCTCTTAGGCGTTGAAAAAGATTAGCTCGAGGTGGAAAAACATGAATTACGCTCGACTCTCATTGGCATGGCATCCTCACTCAAATAACAGAGGGAAATTTTCCTCCCCCAAGCATTGGCTCTTAGCAGCACTGTTATCCCTGGTGTTAAGTTTTGCCATCCCCTCTCTCATCGAACCGGCTCTAGCAGTGGGAGCTAACAACCTGGGGGCGACTTTCGACGCGACCCAAAATAATGTCACCTTTCGCGTCTATTCTAATGCCGCCACTCACCTGGAAGTTTGGCTCTACGACCAGAATTTGGGCGCAGCGGAAAAATTTAAACTTCCTTTAACCCAAGATAGCAGTAGCAAAATTTGGTCTGTTAGCGTACCCGTATCAACCCTGAAAGCCAACGGGATAACAGATACCATCTACTACGGCTATCGCGCTTGGGGTCCGAATTGGACTTACGATCCCTCTTGGACTCAAGGATCGACCGTTGGGTTTGTGCGGGATGTGGACGGTCAAGGAAACCGCTTTAACCCGAATAAACTCCTCTTAGATCCTTATGCAGTGGAGGTAAGCCACGATCGCCTAATTCCCACCGCCACCGGGCAGACCAATGGGGGGATTTATGTCTCAGGTCCAGAATACCGCGCCTTTGACACGGGAAGCCAAGCACCGAAAGGGATTGTCCTGCCGCTCGCTCAAGCTGACATCGGGAATAAACCGACTCGTCCCTTCAAAGATGAGATTATCTATGAAGTTCATCTGCGGGGGTTAACGGAAAACGATCCGGACATTCCCGAAAACCTGCGGGGAACTTATGCCGGAGCGGCACTCAAGGCCAAATATCTCAAAGATTTAGGGGTGACAGCCGTGGAGTTTCTGCCCCTGCAATCGATGCAAAATGACACCAACGATGCGATCGCTTCTACGGCTGGAGATAATTACTGGGGATATGACCCCTATAACTACTTTGCCGCGGATCGCCGCTATGCTGCCGATAAAACTCCGGGGGGGCCGACCCAAGAATTTCAGCAGATGACTAAAGCCTTCCACGAACAGGGACTGAAAGTCTATGTGGATGTAGTCTATAACCATACAGGGGAAGAAGGCGTAGATTCAACGGGAAATATTTCCCCCATTTTCACGATGCGAGGTTTAGACAACCCCACCTATTACGAACTCAGCAACGACGTGCGTTACTACTACAGTGATAACGGGGTCGGGCCGAATTTGAACACGGGCAATCCTGTGGTGCGGGATTTGATTATTGATTCCCTGGCCTACTGGAAAGATACTCTGGGAGTAGATGGATTCCGATTTGACCTCGCGCCGGTGATTGGCAACGACTGCCAGCGGGGATGTTTTCAATTTAACAAATTCAACCCGGAAAATGCCCTCAATCGGATGGTTAAGGAATTGCCGGTACGTCCTGCCAATGGGGGAGATGGGGCGGACTTGATTGCAGAACCTTGGGCCGTCACCAACTACCAGATGGGGAACTTCCCTAGTGGTTGGGCAGAATGGAATGATAAGTTCCGCGATAGTTTCCGTAAAGCCCAAAACCGCTTAGGAGTTGAAAACGTTCCCCCTAACGAATTGGCAACCCGTTT
>Ga0068876_10000730_pt1 | contig 26559 bp, 37 predicted proteins | sample NOAtaG_6_FD_66442 | JGI IMG/M metagenome (GOLD analysis project Ga0068876, IMG submission 66442) | Freshwater lake microbial communities from Lake Erie, under a cyanobacterial bloom - NOAA_Erie_Diel5S_2200h metaG | ecosystem: Environmental > Aquatic > Freshwater > Lake | place: USA: Ohio, Lake...
GACATCTTTGGAAATTCTGTCTCTCCCCCAGTAAATTCATCATTTAAATATACAAGTGCAGTCTTTAGTCTCTGTCCACCTCTTTTCATCTCATTCGGAAAATAGGATTCATTTGGATGAAAAAAATCATGGTGGACCTTATATTCCCCTCCTACTTCATACTTTACTATGTGAGTTCCCTCCATATTTGGTACTGGAATTCCTGATTCTTCGTTTACCTTTTCCTTGAGATTTTTAACTATATCAAGGCTGTTTGAAAGCCAAGCTCCGTCGGCAACCCTATATCCTTCGATTTCTTTTCCTAGGGTACTAGTTCTAAAAAAGTGAGAACTTGATTCTTGGATAAATTCGTCACATTCTTCAGCAGTTAGAAAATTTTCTTTCTCGATGACCATTTTTAAATATTATATTGGAGGATCTAATCTAGTATCAGGGCTGGATGAATATCCAGAATTAATTTTTGAATCTTCATATCCAATGGAATATTTTTGCATTGAATAATTCTTAATGATTCCTATTAAATTGGGATCTTCTACAATATTCCCCAAATTATTTTTAACCCGGATTTCAACCTCTTTAGGTGAATCTAGATATTGCTTTATTTCAACATCATATTGAAATTCCCCAATGATAAAGTCAAAATAAAGAAGGCAGAGTCTTGGATTTGCTGTAATCTTCATTATCAGATTATATCCAGGAAGACAAAAAATGATTCGAAAAATATTGGTTATTTTTCCCTTCTACCTTTTAAATTTATTCTCCAGTAGTAACCCCCTGTAATATAGGGAACGAATTTACCATTAATCCCATCTATGGTTTGGTTCCAAACACCAATACCCACTTGATACATCCCGGATCTTGGAGTTTGATAAAATAGAGAAGTTCCCAAGTTATAAACATAATTTGGTTTGTCTAATCCAGAGTTGATTCCAATATAAAAAGATGGTTCTGGCTCTTTTTCTTCGTAAACTATTTTTTCCTTGGAAGGAACTTTAATTTTAGGGATGAATTTTCTAGAAACTATGGAATTTCCTGATAGGGTATCGGTTAAATAAATGTATCCATATTCTAGCTTAAGCGTGTCAATAACGCTTTTTTTCTGTAAAAATATAGCAAGTATAGCAGCAGTGTCGACCTTAGCTTCTACCTCTCTATATTCTATTCTTTCTTTGATTATTTCTACAGGAACTTGCACCTCAACCTCAGTTTCAACATACACTGTATCATGGACTGGAATTGTATCCTTGGAAGGAATTGATGCCTCAACTGTAGGCATTTTCTGTTCTTTAGAATTTTTACATCCAGAAATTCCGGACAGTGTGATTAGTAATATGAGGGTAAATATTATTCCCTCATAGATTTTATTTTTCATCTTAATACTTTTACTTTAGGTCGTGACTAAAGAATAGTCTTAAGAAAAATAATTTAGGATTATTTTTGGAAAATACCCTTCTTTATCATTCTTACTAAAATTCTACTAGAAGCAATTTCCAAAGCTTTCTTTGTAGAAGTTCCTATGGTCGATTGGTTAAACTTAACCTCTGAGAAATTTTCATCATTCATCAATGTTAATTCCCTTACGGTTTTAGCTTCTCCCAATCCAGATCCTGTAAAAAATTCTCCAGTCTCTGCATCAACAAATTTAACTTGCATACCAAGTCTAGTAACCATAGTGTTTTTAACTCCATTTTTTAGATTAACGGTTTCATCTTCAGAAACTGAAAAATCATAAACTTCAATGTAAACAAAGTATCTAGCAAGTTTTATCTTTCCTCTTCCGTCTAATTTGTTTTCAGTAAATCCCGATTGGCTTGCTTGGAATTGCTTTACCATTCTATTTTTAATTTCCGTTTTATCCTCAGTGAAAGTGAATCTCCCCATTTCTTCGAAGAATTCAATTACGATATTAGTCACTCCTAGACCTACTCTTTTATCCTTGAGTTCCGGATACATGGCATAAACCTCCTCGTTAATACCAAGATTCAATAGCTGAATTGGTATTGTTGGACCATCATAATCCATTAATGAATCTATGTTAATCTTTTTTTCGAAGGAAGCCTTATAATCTTCAGTCTTAGTTTGTCCTACTACCTGAGCATATGATGCAGCAGAGATCAGTCCCAATATTAGGGTGAATAAAATCTTTTTCATGTATATGAGATTATTTTCCTTCGTACCAAATATTACCTGGTGTATCACCCCATCTTCCGTCGATTTTCCAAGTTATATCATTAGAGATTTTGAGTTGCTCCTCTTCGGTCTTGGTAAAGTGCATATAAACAAAAGCCAGTTGTACACAAAATGCACAAAAAACAAATGCTGTAGCTGATAGAGCAAATGTTGTGAATAGAAATTTTTCTACTTGTTGTAAGATTTTCATTTTATTTTATAATATTTTAAAGAGTGTAGGATTTACCTACACTCTTTTTTTGACTCTTACTCAACAGTTTCGTCATTAGAACTTCCCTTCTTATTGATGTACTTATCAACGGATCCTATTCCAAAAGATCCAAGTACCAACCAAAGGAAGGCGTTAAAGATGAACTCATTGATTACTAAATCCTTACCCAAGTAACCTGTTACAATGTCGGCGACAGCAAATAATGCCATCATTACGAAAGCTAAGAACCCAACAACGGATTTTTCGTTAATACTGTTGTCGTCGCTAAAAAGCTGTGAAAAGAATTTTTTCATGTCGTGTGTTTTTATATTCTGCAAAAGGATTGAGATTTACCATTTAGGCTCCTCTTTGGTCCATTCGTCTTTTTTCTTTTCCTCTTTCTTTTCTGCTGGTTTTTCAGAGGAAGCTTTTTCTTTGATTACTACTGTTTTACCTCCTGCAGCTTGCTGAGCTTGCTGGTTAGAATTGGTAATGTTAATAATCGGAGCTGGAGCAGCAGCTGGAGCAGCATTGTCACTACCTCCCCCGAAAAGAGTAGTTCCGAGCCAAGCACCACCGGCTGTTACAACTGTAGCTAACGTTCCCACAATTGTTTTTTTCAGACCAGTCCAAGTTCCTTCTGCTTCTTGCATTTCTTCTGCCATGATTTTAAATTATATTCTTTTTTGTCATCAGAAACATATACATTTAATACAGTTCTTCTTTTTATTCTCATGTGAAAAAATCCGAATCTTAAATTCGCTTTTTTGAGAGTTTTCTAACTCTCCCATTAAAGTATACGTGGAAAGGCTTTTGTGTTCTTTCGCACGGAATGAGGATTTTTTCACTTCTATATATCTTTTTTCTATAACAAAATTCTTGATCCTATCATGAAATTGTGAAGTATCTTGGATCCTTCTTTTGTCGATCCAGCAAATCTGTAACTAAAATTCATTCCAAATCTCTTGGTTAATTTATAGTCATACGAAGCACCTCCCATATAACCAAAATCCTTGCTAACTACAGTCTGGTTTGTTGACGGGTTCCAAGCTATGGGAGAAGATGTTATAAAAACCTGCGGTGAGATAGAAAGTCTCTTGTTCATCTGATATGGCTTGGTCCAAAATCCAACTAAAGAGCTCGAAAGAGAATAGTCATACCTGTTTCCATTCTTTATCAGTAAACTGATAACACCCACATTGTATCCATATGTTCCAATCTTAGGATGTGGCCTAATGTATGTGTGTCCCTGCATGATCATAAAATTTCCCTGCAAATAAGCAGCGGTCATCGAATATGATTTTATATTATTTAGTTTACCCTTATCAAAATTCATTTTGGTATAGCCCCCGTTTAGAGCAAACTGATCAAAAGTTGCCCATATCAAAGAGGTTAAACCCCACGAGCTCGTTCCCGTCATAGAAGACTTACTTATGCCGGTTGAAATCATCGCGGTGTATCTGCCATCTGCACTCTGGGTAACTGCAAGATCTGATGCAATTAAAGTTGGATTCGTATTTTGTTGCTTCTTCTTTTTATCGTCTTTTTTATCTTCTTTCTTGTCCTCCTCCTTTTTCTCCTCCTTAGATTCTTCTTTCTTTTCCTCCTTCTTCTCTTCGTTAGATTCAGATTTACTTTCTTCTTTCTTCTCCTCTGATTTACTTTCCGATTTTGTTCCCTCAGATTTAGTTTCATTTTTTGATTCTGAAGATGATGAGCTACCTCCGCTTTGCGACGAATTTGAAGAGGAACTACCCCCGCTTTGCGACGAGCTGCTCTGTGGTGGAGAGCTAGCCGATGAAGTTGCTGCAGAACTACTAGCGGAAGAACTTGCTGCAGCACTGGCAGAAGAACTTGCTGCAGCACTAGCTGATGAACTTGCTGCAGAGGATGCAGCAGAAGCTGCGGCTGCAGCTGCTTGTTGGGCAACTGCTTGGGTTACCGTTTGCTGGACCACACTGATAACAGGACAGGGCCTTGAATTATAATCAGAATAAACCTGATTAAGCCACGTCTGAACCGTTCCGTTGGTCAAGTCAGTGCTCGAAAATGTTTTTATCTGATTATAAAAAGCAACTACAACCATACCATTTCCCATGGGTGTTGTAGTTACTGTTTTTATTTCCCCTGTACATTTATCAACATAAGTCTGAGTAAAGATTTGACCATTTACCTTGAGGGCTATTGTCAATAAAAAAAATATTATTAATTTTTTCATCAATTTGTCGTGTCATAAATTGCTCCCTCCTTCTAGATTTAAAGCTTGTTAAAATCGGTAATACCTAACTCGTTTCCTTTTGAATCATATAAGCCAATCCTATATGCTGAAGATGGTAAAGCTGAGGTATAAACTTTTAAAATATTATCTCCAGCCTTTACGTTTACAGTCTCTTTGGAAACAACTCTATTTGAGATATCATAGATCCTAATACTTACAGTTTGAGTTATATCACTCTTAACGTTCATTGATACTTCTGAGGTAACAAAAGGTGATTCCAATTTGATACCAACAGAAGATTCAATAGCTAATCGATCCGGGGCTGGAGGTGAAGGCATTTCAATGTCCATCTTGTTACATCCCATAACAATGGATGAAATAAATGCTGCTAAAATTATTTTTTTCATTTTTTTATTTTTTATTTTATCACTAGAAGCGTTTTTCCGATTTCATTATTGTTTTCATCTTGTAACAATAAATAAACTTGATTCGTTGGTAACGCCTTCGTGTATAATTTGAATGTGTTATTTCCTGTAATTCCAAAAATTCTTTCTCTTGTTACTACCTGCTGGCTCACAGGATCAAAGAGAGTTAACGTGTAAATTCCTTCGATTTTTAAATTGAAATTTATGGGGGCATCGTCGGAGACAGATGCTTGTTTGGTAGAAAAAATGTCCTCATTCCTTGATGGAGGAATTGGCTCTATTTCCATTTTTCGACACCCCCAAAGAGATGAAACAATTAATATAGTTAGTAAAACCCTCGTCATTCTATTCTTATTTTTATTGATTGCCCAGTTTGATTTACCGCTTCGTTAGATGCTATAGAAATCAATCCTAGAGAATTTGAAAGGTTTGTTTTTAGTTTAAAAGTTAATCTGTATTCTGCAAGCGGGTCTAGAAGTTCGCCGCTGGTAACTAAGGATCCAAGATTTATAAAAGATCCCCTGTTAGCATCAAAATTTGATGGAGATCCCTTTATTTTAAAATCTGTACTAACATATTTAATTCTAGTGTTATCGTAATTAACTTGAAATTGTGTACCGACTATAGGATTGGATTTTGAATTGAATTTTATAATTACATCCAAGACATCTCCAGAAATTTGTGAAACAATATAAGCTGTGGGTGACTCGCTATTAACGACATTCTGCATTGCAACAGAAGAAAAAGAAAGAGATTGGTTTGCTATAGATCCGCTCGCGGATTGTGCAGGAGAGTGCGAAAGATTTACGTCACCTTTCCATGTAACATTTAATACATGGGAATTTAACACACCATCATTTAAAGTGATAGGATATTTGGATCTCAGAAATTCATAAGCCCCGAATGTGTTCCAGTTATTCTTATTAATATCATCATAGGTGGATTTTGGAACTATTTTCATTACATATGGAAGAGCTGCACTTTCCCAAAGATTTTCTGTTCCCTGCAAATACTTAAGCAACTTAAAGCAATCAGTCTCGTCAAAAACATTATCATGATTAACATCAGCATTTTGAAATTGAATACCCGATTGAAAATACTGTCCATTTGAATTTCCAAATATACCCCTGTCTGAAAATTCTTTAAATGCTAAATAAACATCTGAAATTGTTACAATCTGCGAAAGTAAAGTCTGAAGTTCGCTTGAATTATAAGATTGAAACAAGATCGCATGATTTTTAAAAATTTGATTTTGTGAAAATGATATATTGGACATAAATGCCCAGTTATTATTTCCAGCATTTCTTATACTTGAATTAAATGAAGACGTCCCGTTAGTGATTTTTGTTAATGCTGAGGGTACTATATAATGTGCCCAATATGTTGAAGTTTGCTGATATGTTACTGGACCGTTATATGCATCTAAAATACTGACATTACTTATTGTTGACGGATCTACTCCACCAAATCTGGACAGATCAATGTATAATGTTGTAGTGTTGTTTGATATGTTAACATAAGAAAATTCAGCCTGTCCTGTTGATATAGTTGCCTTTTGTCCGGAATTTATTTTTACTAGATCAATATCATTTGTTTTATCTGTTTTTCCTAATCCATTTAAAGATGTATAGGTAGTTCCAGTAACCGCTTCATTGTAAGGTCCAGACACATAATCAGTATATGTAAACATTTTGGTTTTAAATTTGGTCTCGTCTATATTGTTACCAAAATCGAAGGTAAATTGTAACCTTAAGGTTTCACCATTTGAATGTGTTACACTATTGGAATAGAATTCGGTAAAAGTTTGGTCATCAGGATTAGTCCAAGTTCCAAATTCAACTACATAAGCACAGCTAAAATTATTAGGTAAATCATTCCATTGATTTCCACCACCCCATTTAGTTACAGCATAATCTTCATTACCAGAATTGTTTGGTTCACCACCGGCCCAGTTATTATATTGTCCTACTACGTTTCCATTAAGTTGTCCGTTTGCAGTTTTTATTAAAGTTCCTGCTTCCGGTCCTGCATCAATTCTCCATTGACCTTCAACCGCTTCATCCGTTAGTGCAAACCAAATACTAGCTTGTGGAACATTAGCAAATATAAAAGCATCTTCATCTGCTGATGTTATCGTTACCAAATATCCTTGTTGACCTTTGAATGTTTGTTGAGATGATAATGTTCTTGCATTTGTATAAGTTGCTCCGGTTGATATAGGTCTATAAAAGTGTCCGTTTGTTGGATTGTAAAAATAACCAGTAGGGTTTACTGTTGCAGATACTGAAATGTTAATTGCACCTGCAGTTGCTGTTGTGTTTATTTTTAATGTTGCTAAGGCAGCATTAATATTAGCCATTGTTCCAGTAAATGCCAAACGAGTTTTATTACCGTTCATAGTATAACCGCTTGCAGGGGTAAGACCCGAAACTGTAGTTAAACTAAAAGTTGTTCCTGTTGGTGCTTGTGGTAACCCGATAGCGCATAATAGGGTTACAGTTGAATTAAATCCACTAAGAGAGAATCCACTAGCATCTTGAGAAACTGTGCCTTGAATAAAGGTTTTTGGGTCTGGGGAGTTCACTTGCTGCCCTAGAACCAAGACTGAATTCAACAATATTAAAAATATGAATACGAGTTTTTTCATAAATTATTCTATAGTCAGGTCGACCTTGTTACCATTTGCATCTACTGCATCTGCTAACACGAAATAGAATAATCCTGCGGTATTTTGTAGATTTACTTTTGGAGTAAACACCAATTTGTATGGTGTTCCGGTTTTAATTCTAGCAGTCTTTAGCTGATCGATAGAACCGAAAGTTAATCTACCATTGTCGTGTGTAGAGAAATTGGTAATAGTGCTTCCTGCATCAAATATTACATTATCTAAAGTTAGTTTTGTGTTATCGTACTGCATAATAACTTGTAGTCCTGCTAATTCTTCTTTAGTTAATGTTGCTTTTAAAACAACTTTGCCAGCTTCTAAGGATGACGATACACTTAATTTAGCTGTTTCCAATGCTTCTGTTCTGTAAGCCATGGATTGAGTTGACATCGTCGTTTTAGCATTAATCGAGTTTACTGAATTTGTATATTGACCTGCATTAATTCTGCTTACAATTTCTGCAGTCGAAGATGAATGTGACCAATCTAAATCTCCACCCCATGCAAATACAGCATACACTTCTTTAATTGGGGTATCAATAGTTACCTTGTTCTTAATATTACCATCCAACCAGCTTTGGTTTAATAAACCACTATTCCATCTCCAGGAGGTTGCGGTTTGTGTTGGAATAAAAGCATTCGCTGAAACGTCTTGACCCATCACGTATGCAAATAGATAATAGGAATCTGTTTCATTAAAAATTGCATCATTTTTTGATACATTACCAACAAGTTTTTCTAAGTTAGGATAGGTAAAATAGGTTGGATTTCCACTAATGTCTGTTTGAGAATGTCCTAGGAATGCTTTGTACGCATCAGATACAGTAATGACATTATTCATCCAAGCTTTCTGAGAAGCGGGAGATACAAACACCCCAACAGAATCCCCAACTTTAACCTGAGTTGTAAATAGTGCTTCGCCTGTAGCATCTAATGGTAATTGGGCAATTGGCGGAACAGACCAATCAATTGCTCCCGTTCCATCATTTTTTAATTTCATTAATTGAACATTATGATCTGTGATCGTATATCCCTGAGGAAATAACACTTTAACCTTGAATTGGGAAGTATTACCAGTTACGTTTGTTAATGATAGATCAGTAGAGCTTTTTGTGATTGGAGAAATGTTTACTGACGTATCATTAATGGCGTATGCTAAATCCAGTTTATGTATATTGTTATACGTGTTTTGATCCTTTAATACATATTTTTGAGTTGCAATGTCGCCATTGATCGATGCATCAGTTCTTTGAACTGTTAATTGCCCAACATTCCAATCATTGTTTGCAGTGTAAGCCCAAGGAGTAGCTTGATACTGTGCATACAAGCTAGTTGCTGCCGCAGTTTGGGATGGAGTAAATGCATAATTATTCCAAAGAGTAAAGAACGTTTGTGTTGATGATCCCTGTGTAAAGACAGTACTATTTGGTACCATAGCCAAAGCTTTATTGTTAAATGAGTATCTCAACCAAAAATAACGAGGGGTTGTAGTTCCCCTTGTTACTGTATATTTTACAGTTAATGTGTCACCAACCTTCAGTCCTGTAGTAGGGGTAATTGTTTGCGTAACACTTAATTGACCAAACGTCGTGAGAGATATTAAAAATATCCCAAAAAATAAAATTAGCTTTTTCATTTTGTTAATAATTGTTTTATAGCGGAATCACAAACCTTTTTAATAACATTAGAGACAGATTGTTGATTTATACCGCCACCTTCGTCTATTACGAGGGTTGAAACTGAGATCTCTGATGATTTTTCTGTGATAACTACCTCTTTAATTTTCTTGCCAGATGAATCATATGCATAAGCTTTAACCCTTAATACTGTTTCTGCATTATCTCTATGAAAAACAGACAGGTTAGATTTGGTAGTTTCAACATCGAAGAAAAGTAGATCTAGACTTATTTTTATATCATAAGCCTCATCATCTTCAACTACTGGATAGTCTTTTTCCTGTAAAAATTCCAGTAGTATATTTTTAAATCCGAAGGTCAATTGTCTAGACCCTGTGAGATTGCCTATCGATATTTTATTTTTTATATCACCTACAGTAATCTTCTTTTCCTGTGAAAATACAGGAATGCAAACCATCAGTAAAAAAACCGAAATCAGGATTTTAAATAGATTCTTCTTCATAAGATGATTCATTTTTTGATTGAGAAGCAGAAGAAGATAGAGGATCGTTATTTTTTATCTCTTCCTGGAATGCAAAGGTTTTCTTTTCTGTTCCTGGATCATCATCTTCCTCGTCAACTTTCTGAATAAGTACTTGATCTCTCTGATCGTTATTGAACCAATAATCAATAACCCTGTTGTAAGATCCGATAAATGCGCCGAGCATTAGAAGGAGAATCTCTTTCCATTCCTGATTTACTTGGGTACCTGAAGCAATAGACACTAAAATACCACCAGCAATAATCACAAAGGTGAAAAGTGTTAATGCTGTGATGTACCATCTCGTGGCCATCATTCTCTGTAGAATTGCGTTGAAACGGTTCTGCTTGTCTGGAACCTGCGTTTGTGAGGTTGGGTTAAAAATCTTTTCTAGAAATCCCATGGTCTTTGGTTTTATTCTAGAAAAAACCCTCGAATCTGTAATTCGCTTACGGAGAATGCGCCCCGAAGGTCGTGTGGCTTCGGAGATCTCTCTCAAAAAGTATACGTGGAAAGTCGTGTATTCTTTCGCACGGAATGAGGATTTTTTCTGATTTATATATCCTCAATCGTGCTAGAAATCTAATGCAGCTAAATATTTTTTATAGTGAAATCTGAAAACGATCTTTCATGATTTGAATTTTATCGTCTGGAACTCCATGAGCATTTTTTCCACCGTGACGATTTTCTACTATAATTGAAAAAACTTGATATCCATATTTTTTTGCAGCTTCGAAATATGAATTCATCTCCCATTCTTGGGTAAAAGTATTAGATACCGCGATTCTTGGTTCAGATTTTTGCATCATAGATTCAACCTGAGCAAGACACCATGCATGTGCATCCCTTAATTTAGAAGGATCAAATTTGTAAGATCCTTCTTGCATAAAAAATTGATCGGCTTCGAAATAAACATCGCTAAGTGTAGAGGCAAAAGTTGATTTACCAGAACCCGGTAGTCCTCTAACTATAAACAATATTTTTTCCATATATTTTAATTATCTTCCTTGACCCCTATAGTTTCTTTCTTTGCGATCACTTTTGTTAAAAGATTTTTGAGCCTTACCGCCCTTTCTCTTTCCGAACGTTACTTTGTTTCTTTTTTCAGAAGAACCTTTACCCTTTGCCATATATGAGTTTTTCTTTTATATATTCAGAAAATCTCACATTTTTGATGGTTCTAAATCCTCCAGAAATAAATTAAATCCTGGTATCCGAGATAAACAAAAGCATTATATCCTGCTTGATTAAACCTATTCATAAAGGCATCTCTGAATTTCTCGTTTGCATTTTCCGTTATTCCATCGATTTTATGCCATTCGACAAAAATCCGATCTATCTTTCTTAATTCTTCATCAGTTACTCTATTGAACATGGATCTTTCGCATCCTTCAACATCAACCTTAAGAAAATCAATCTTCTCCAATCCACATATCGAAAAAACATCTTTTAGACTAACTGATTCAACTTCCACAAATTCTTTTATTTCTGGCCATAAACCTATTTCGAATTTTCCCTTAATCTCTGAAATTGCTTTGTTGTAGATTTTCCAATTATCACCTTTATTTTTTTCAAGACATCCGAAAACTCTCGGATCGGGTTCGAAACAATGGATTTCTTTGGCTCCGATTCTTTCCGCATACCTAGATGACATTCCTATGTTGGCACCAAGATCTACAAATACATCCCCAGCTTTCACAGAGCAATCTGGATGTAATGAAAGTTCTTCGTTCTTAAAAGCACACCAGTACATACATGCTTCCCAACCATATTTATATTCAACATCTGATTGGGTCTGGTCAAAATCTACATTTTCAAAAGACATTAGATTGCCTCCCAGCGTATAAAATTTTTCTTGTAGCATTTTATTTTTTATATTCATTAAAATTGTTTACAAAATCATCGGAGTACTTTTTGATCTCCTTTGTGTCAAATGTTTTATAAAGACCAGTTGAAAGAAATGCTTGTATTTCATCATCCAGTATTTTTTTATCATTTGCATATCCCAATTTGATTAGATTTTTGCAAAGAAAAGTATAGTCCTTGGATTTTATAGTTGATATTAGTTCTTTGACTGATTTCTTATATGATTTATTTGTATAATACATCCCATGAGCAATCTCGTGATCCATGGTTTGGGATTTGTAACTATCTGCACCTAACAAGTACCACTTGGATCTAGGATTTCCGGATTTTAGGGGATGATTTTCACATTGGAAATAGATGTCTTTCATGATTGTATCGTAGGGGGAGGGAGTGTTTCTGTAGTAAAAAACATCCAAAGCTTTTTCCACGATTCCTGACGGAATGTTGTATCCTGACCAATCCCTAGGATATGTAAACAGTTCACTTTTTCTCTGCTTTGTGTAAACCCACATATAATACTCTAGAGAGAAATGCTTTCCCCGTATTTCTTTGAAGGGAGATTCATAAAACTCCTGGTATCTGCAAAATAACATGGCACGATCATAGTCATTTTTAATAGAAACCGCAAATATTTTGGGATAAACCTCGATAAGATTCCCCTTTATTAATTTATAATCTAGCTTCATTTGAGACTATTTGGTTCTTTTATTTTAGTCTAAAAACTTAAAAGTACCCAAAAAAAGCAGGGAATTTCTGATATATAAAGGAAATAATTAAAAAACATGAAATTATTATTATTACTTGCTGCTGTAGCTGTCGGAGTTTACTTTTTAGTAAAGCAATTTAAAAAGGTAAAAGCCGATTCACTAAAGCTTCCTGCAGAAAAAGCTCCAGAACTTCCTGTCGTAGAAGAAGTAAAGGTAGAAATTACACAAGATGCTGTAGCCCAGGAGATTCTAAAATCCGATGTTATAGTTGAAGTTGTAGCTGCTAAGAAAGCTTCCAGAAGCACAAAAAAGGAAGTTGCAAAGAAGCCCGCTGCTAAAAAGGCTAAGGCAGAAGTACCTCCTACAAAAGCAAAGAAGGCTAAGAAATAATTTCCGGACACTTCTTTACAAGAAAGACTAAAACGATTAGAAACACTAATCGTTTTTTTATGGCCTTTGTTCAATTAATGCAAACCGACCTGACTTATAATGTAGAGATGGATGATGGAAAGTGCTACACAGCACTGGTGATAGAGGATTTTTATAGCGGATATTTCTCTATAGATGTTTATGACGATAATGAGGAAATTGTAGAAAACGAGGAATTGATTCTAAAAATAAGCTCTATGATTGAGGAAAGAAGGTCTTAAATTACTGACCAGAACCTGCTGCCATCCCCATTCTTAATGTAGATATAACTGAAATCCGCTCCCTGGATGTCAAATCTAATGGTATAGACGGGATTGATAATATAACCATCCATAATGAATTGTCCTTGCTTGCCCATTCCGAGGTACTCCAAGCTTCTTGGAAAAATTTCCCCTATCTCCTCTTCTGATGCATCGGTTTTAAGAATATTTCTTTTGTCTAAATCAAATACAAATCCCTTTTCTTCGAATGCATTTTTTATTTGATTGATAAAAAAATCGTCACCAAAAACCTCAACCTGTGAAAAATCTACGTCTTCATCGTAGTGATCATCAATAACTGCTTGATCAGACCCCCAGAAAAATCCGTCATCATCCTCTGCAGTAACGGACCAAATTACAACATGATCGTCGGGTTTATCTACTATATCTTCTTTCACCCAATCAAGGGTATCAAAATAAGATCTATCGAGATTTACCAAAAGCGGACCCTGTAATCTGTAATTGTTCCAGATGTCAAAAATGTCCCGGGTCTTCCTAGAGAATCCGGAGCTATCACCCTCAAAAATGGAGAAATTTTTTAAATGCTTCACGAATTATATATCATCAAATAAACCAGAGTCTACTAGGGATGAAATGTTTTCAAGAGATCTTTCAAAAGATCCGTTTTTATTCCCCATTTTAGATATCTCTTTTATAACTTTACTTTTAATGTGCACTGGAAGGTGGTCGTATATTTTAGTTATCCTTGCAGGATCTCCTGAAAAATTTTTAAAAATATATTCAGAAACTTTAATATGATCCAGATAAAGACTTAAATGCTCCTGGTCCCTATAATCTATCGATTCCCAAAAAAGAGCAAGAGAAACATGGAAAGGGATTCCAGAACAAACCTCTTTTAATAATGAATTAAGGGTTCTTTCCGAAACAACATTTCCAGAACACACAACCATTTCAGAATTCATTTTAGGAACACCGTACAAGGAGTTTACAAGGTTATTTGAAAAATTAAATCCGGAACCTAATATCTCAGGTGATCCGTCAAGGTCAACCAAGAAATTATTGCTACATATAAAATCACCTATGATTTTTCTAGGGGAACCGGAGAGAGAAACAAGTTTGTTATTTGAGCAAATAAATTTTCCATTGATTTCATCAGGAGATCCCGAGAGATCTTTTAAATTATTTCCTGAACAATCATAAATTTTTCCAACTGTTTGTGGCCCACACTCTAGAGTGTCGAGATTGTTTCCGTCACAATAAAAAGATCCCTTTATTTCCTGTGGACATCCTTCAAGAGATTCTATTAAATTATTGGAAACTCTAAAATCCCCATCGACCAAAAGTGGAGACCCTGATAAATCCCTAAGAAGATTAAAATCACACGAAAAGTTACCATAGATTATTTCAGTGCAACCTTGTAGGGAATCTATCTGATTTCTAGTACAATCAAAATTTAATCCCACTTTTTTTGGGGAATGCTTTAGGTTTTTTATCTTATTAGAATAACACCTAAAAGATCCCCCAATCTCTTGAGGACAATTTTCTAAGGACTCCAGACTATTATTAGAGCAGTTAAAATCTCCGCTCACTCTCCTGATCTTTATTTTAGGCAGTTTTAATTGATCCTCAGTTAATCCGCTGGAACAATCGAAATCCCCTTCTATATCCACAGTTCCTGATTCATTTATAAACCAGTGTCCGCGGACAAATTTACTTAAGAATCCAGAATTTTGTTTAGACAAATTTTTATCTACCATCGATCTATTTATCGGATGGATATTTTTTCCCATTTGGGATCTTTAGGCATAGGTACTCCCTTTGCCTCATAAAAAACCCTTCTTATCTTACTTCCAAGCTCCATATCATTTGGAGTATCCATTATTGTTCTTTCGTCAACTGATATGGAGTTCCTAGATGATCCTGTATAACAGCTGAAACAAAGCTGTCCCATCCCTTCCACATAGCCATGTCTCAGGTCTATATGCGTTGTAATGTCATAGTCGGTTAATTTGGAGCACATTACACATCTTTCCTTGGTAGAGGCGCTGCTCATTTTTCAATTTTTAGTGGTCAAAAAAATTATTTATCGAAAGAGTTCATCTTGCTTTCCTTATAAATAGCATCAAGAACTTCTTTTCTCCTAACCACGGAAGGCTTTGTATAAGTTTGTCTGTCCCTCAGTTGCTTAACAAGATTTGTTTTAGACACCTTGTTTTTCAGCACTTTTAAAGCCTGATCTATCGAATTATATTTGCTACAATCTATAATTAACATAATCTGTATATATTATTTAGTATATTTTTAAAAAATTGTTTCTATTTTTTAGATATCAAAAAATTATCTATAACCAGATGATCCATATCAGAATCCAGGAATCTTATCACGGCATCCTCTGGGCTTAGAGTTATCGTTTGATCTTTAAAATTAAAGGAGGTGTTAAGTAAAATTGGTACTCCAGAAAGGTCCCCAAATCTCTTTAGAAGTCTATAAAATCTAGGATTATCAAATTGAACAACTGTCTGTACCCTTGCCGTTCCATCAACGTGGGTTATTGCAGGAAGCGTGTGTCCTGGTTTAACTTTTACTACCATATTCATATATGGTATTGGGTCCTCAATTTCAAAATATTTATTAGACTCTTCCAATATTACGGAAGGAGCAAAAGGTCTAAACATTTCCCTCTTCTTGATCACCGAATTAATTCTATTTTGCATATCTGGGACAAGTGGAGAAGCTAGGATGGATCTATTTCCTAAAGCCCTTGATCCAAATTCCATTCTTCCCTGAAACCATCCAATAACTTTACCATGATTCAGAAGCTTTGCTGCGGATTCTATTATTTGAGGGGTTTCTAAGTGCTCAAAAGAAATTAGAATTTTATATTTTTCTAAAACTTTAATTGTGTCAGTTCCCTTAAACGAAGGACCCTGATACGGATCTATTGGTCCTTTCCTTTTTTGTCCCTTCACCACGTTAATGTAATGGAGACACGCTCCGATAGAAGATCCCCCGTCGGAGGGAGAAAGTGGAATCCACACCTTCTTATAAGGAGTGTGTTTAGAAATTTTGGCGTTTGCCAAACCGTTATAGGCGCAACCCCCGCCTAGACATAAATTATTGCTCATATTAAGCTCGTAGCTGTGATTTATGATCTCAAATAATGTTTGTTCATAAACATCCTGAACTGCAGCAGCTATGTGCTTATATTGAGGTGATATGGATTTATCATCAGGGTTTCTTGGATCTATTCCCAAGGATTCGATTAACTTCCAGCTAAACATTGTTTTGTCCGAATAATCCCAGGAAAAAAGATCCATATCAACTTCAAGTTGACCCCCATTAAAAGAGATCATGTTCTTTATTATATCATAATAAAACGCGGGGTCTCCGTAAGCAGCAAGTCCCATAACCTTATATTCTCCTTCATTTGGCTTGAATCCAAGAAATGCTGTGAATGCTGAATAAAACAATCCTAGGGAATGTGGATATTCAATAGATTTAAGTTTCTTTATGACATTATGAAAAGCTTTAGAAATCGTAAGGGTTTCTTTCTCTCCTACACCATCCACTGTTACCACTGTACATTCATCAAAAGGTGAGGTAAAATATGCCAAGCAAGCGTGAGAAAGATGGTGATTCACCACATGGATTCTTTTTTTAAATCCTATTTCTCTTCTTAAAATTTTCTCTATGTTCCAGTTCTGATCGTTAAGAATGTAATTGAAAATTCTTTTCGCGTTCTTAAGTGGTTTACGTTTAAATGTTTCTAGAACCCTTTTTCTTTTTAAATCTGGATTCTCGTACCAACAAACAACTGCTATGTCAGAGATTTTTAGGCCATTAGATTTAAGAAGCCATTCTATTGTTCTCGCAGGAAACGAACTGTCGCCTTTAATTCCTGTGAATCTTTCCTCCTCAGCAGCTCCCAATAAGGTAGAGTTCTTGTATAGACAAGCTGCAGAATCGTGATAAAAAGCAGATATCCCTAGAATATACATAAACTTGTTTTTTAGGATTCAAGATGTTTCCATCTGTCTTTATTGATAATTGCTGAAATGCTCCTTCGGGAAACACCGAATTTTTCAGCTAATTGAATCATAGTGATTGATCCAGATTTGTAAATCTTTCTAATTTCCTGGACCTCTGCTTCCGTTAATTTTGAATTTGGATTTTTTTCCCCACTTAAAAAGGGATTGATAAACTTTTCGTCTTTCATATCCCTTATATATCGAGCTTCGCGAATACGCGCTATTCCTCTTCCTCTTCGATGGATCCTTGGATTTCTTCCTCTAATTTTTTAGCTTCCTGAATTTTTTTTAGATAAGAAATTTGATCACTTGTTGTTTTTGCAACTGCTCTTCTCATTTCTTTTCTCTCCTCAGGAGATAGGTTTTTAAGATCCCTCCATTTCATATAGAAAATTTTATATGGTCTATATATTTATTAATTTCCCTTCGATGGGAATCTGGTCCACCCGTTGCTCCACACGGGTTTGGAAAGTGCTTCCAATTCCGCTTTTGTGTAATTTTTTTCAACATTACCTTCACCTAATGCTTTTTCTTTCATTTGGACTGCGGTAAATACTGTCGAGGTTGACCTAAAGTTTTGAAGTGGATCAAAAGACTGAATTTCATTGTTTTGGAATTTAGAAACCCCGTCTTTGTATGCTTGTGCAGTTTCGTTGCTTTCAATGGAGAATCCTCCTTTTTGATAGCCCAATACTTTAGAGTTTGTCATTGTAAATTGTGTTGCTCTTCTCCACCTTAAACCCAGATTATGATTTGCTAATGAAGTTGCATCGAACGGTCCGATTAATATCATACCATTTAATTTAGGGTGTGTGAAGGGCTGAGCAGGAGAACCCGTGCCATCATTATCACATTCAACACCGTTCCCAGCATCGCCATTGTCCACAAATTGTGGGTCTCTTTTTGAAACACCGTTTGTTACTGTACCTGTGTATCCAAAATCAAAATCATAATCATCATCCGCAGTTGCAAATGCATATAGGTTTTTAGGTGAAACAGTTCCACCGAAGAATTCAAAAGCATCATCATTGGCGTAAATGGTTTGAACATTTTCAATGATTGTTCCGCTGCCAACACCGCCTAATGTTAATGCATTAATTTCAGAATTTGGCATTGCTGCAATACCTGCGTATTCAATTCTTACATAACGAAGAATCCCACTATTATCATTATCTAAAGTTCCTCCATAAGCTCTTCCGATACCTCCTTCTATAGTTGGTTCAGATGAACGATTTGTTCTTGCCATACCTAGTATAACAATTCCTCCCCAGTCACCAGGTGCTCTTTGCCCCTCCGGTTTACCTGATGTAAATACAATTGGTTTTGATGGAGTTCCGTCCGCAATTATTTGTGCACCCCTTTCTATACAAAGTGCTCCTTTTTCTGCAACATCTGAGATGATCGTTGTTCCTGGTTGAATTACTAACCTAGATCCGTTTGTGATGTAAACATAACCTTTTAGAGTCCACACCTTATCGGATGTTAAGGTTATCGTTTCATTGTACGTTCCGCTCAAAGTAGTTGTAAGAGGAACATTGATAGGGTCGTCTATTCCACCCAAATCTTTTGAGCATCCAAACGATAGAAAAGCTAAAAATAGCAACAGTAAATTTTTCATTTTTATAGATTTATATTCATTGATATCGAAACTATACTTTCATTATTTGTTTTTATAAGATTTCTGTTTGAAATCTTTTGATAGTATACAGAGGGTTGGGAGAACACATCACTAACTGATATTTTGATCTCTCCAGATTTTATTTTATGTAGAAATGTAACATCTAGAACATCTCTGCTGTTTTCAAAGATATCTGGATATCCTTGAAATCCAACAGCGGAAATTCTGTCTCCTACTCTATTGTAAGTTAAATTTAGTGTGTTATTTTTTCTGTTCAAATTTATTCCTCCGTTTAAAACATAATTAGATTGTCCCTGCAATTGTCTCTTTCTGCCATTTATTTCTACCTCGGAATTCATAATTGAAGCATTTGTGTAAAAATCAAACCATTCGTTTATTTTTTTTCTAAACTCTAGCTCCATTCCATAGAGTATAGCATTCTCTGGATTTGTATAAGTAAGTAATAGATTAGAAGGTACTGATCCATCAGCTACTATCTGTTCTATTGGTCTTATAAAATTTTTTCCGAAAAATGATACAAAAAAGTTTTCTCCAGTTTTTGGATAGAATTCATATTTAATATCCAAATTATAAATGTCAGATTTTTCTAATTTGGGATTTCCCAAAAGTTGGGCATTTCTGATAAAATCATAATAAGCAAAATTAGCAACCTCTCTAAACTCCGGTCTAGAAAGGGTTTTACTTAACGAGAATCTATATTTTGTTTTTTCAAGATTATAAGAAAGATTTAGAGAGGGCAAAATATCCAAATACTCTCTATTTACATTTACCTTTTGTCCACTAAAATCTGCAGTTAATACATCAAAAGTGTTATACTCCCCTCTTAATCCAGTGTTTAATTTCCATTTACCAAAATCATTCTCATACATGCTATATAAACTACCAAGATCAAATTCTGCATTATATCTGTCAGTATTATTTGTGATCTCGTCTAGCATATCAGTGGAAAGATACCTAAAAACCCTTGCATTGAATCCTCTTATTTTTTTGAGATACCCTCCGCCAACCCTGATTTTTCCAAAGTCCTTATTTAAATTTCCATTGAAAGAATTCTCATCCATAACACTCCAAAATCTGTAAGTGTCTCTCCAAGCAGTTGCATATGGTTCATTTATACCTAGAGATTTTGTAATCGGGTTTACCCTGTAATCTGGCTGTTCTCTGAAGATAAAATTATACCCAAGATTAAAATCTATGGTTTTTATTTTTCCGTCAAATTGAGAATTGACTACAATGTTATTAATATGATTGGATGAATTGCTTCTAACATCCTGAACATTATCAAGGTTTTGACCAATTCTTGAAAGATAACTATCATCGCTTTGATAATTAAATAGGGTTTTCCAGCTGTATCTGTTTTTCCCCAAATAGGTAAGATTCAAGAGACCATTTGCAGAAAATCTTTTAGAGTACATAGTGTCCCTGTAATCGTAAGCTAATTCAGTTGAAGATTGGTAGTCTGTCCTTTCTATATAATTAAGAGAATATGTGTTACGAACTGTAGAACTTAGAAGAACATTAATTTTATCCAATTTAAATCCAGCACTCATCCCTCCATTTAAATTGGGGATTGAAGTAAATGATTCCATTAATGGATTTGATATCAATTTCGTGAATGCTCTTTTATCACCATTTCCACTTATTCTGTACCGATATGTTGAAGGAAAAGACGATGGAAAATTGACAGGATCAACGGCATTAAAATTTTTAAACGAGGACACTAATCCTGCACTTCCACCAAATGAGATGTTGAGAAAGTTATCAGAGATCTCTTTAGTTGTGATTTGTACTAGTCCACCAGACCAATCTCCGGGAAGATTCGCTGCTGCAGATTTGGAAACAATAATATTATCGATAAGAGATGTAGGAATAATATCAAAAGAAAATGCTCTCCTATCAGGTTCGGTTGATGGTAAAGGAGTTTTATTTAATAAAGCTGAATTGTATCTGTCTGCCAACCCCCTAACCAAAACAAATCTATCATTTTGTATTGTTACCCCGCTTACTCTTTTGAGTGCATCTCCAACATTTCTGTCTGGGGTTTTTTTAATAAAATCTATTGCAATTCCATCAGAAACAACGCTACTATTTCTAAGAGTTCTAATAACAGAAATCTCTGTTGTTTTCTGTGGAACCGATCTGACAACAACCTCGCTTAATCCTGTGATGCTTTCTTCCATCACGATATCCATATTAGAATCTGTATTAAGATCTATTTGCTTTTTAAAATCTTTATATCCAACATATGTTGCTGAGATATCATATATTCCTTGAGAGAGCGAGATGTTATAATTCCCATCTTGGTCTGATGTCGTTGAAATCACTTTCTGTGATGCGTCCTTAATTACTATATGAACGAAATATAATTTTTCGGATTTTGAATAGGTCTTTCCTGATAACTTAATTTGAGAAAAAGATAAAAAAGGAAGCAGTATAAAAAATAATATGAGATATTTTTTCATGTGGGTCTTTTGTCGAACTATCTACCCACTTATGGATTAAAAAAACACTAAAAAAGTCCCTTTTGGGACTTATTTCACGGAAAGTTAATAGTAAGTTAATCGGAAGATAACGTGGTGGCTAATCCCATTCCTTAATTCGGATAACAAGGTCGCTTTCCCCCTTAATCACACGGTGCCAAACCTTTTTTGGGATAGTAACTAAATCAATATCTTGCGGGAGCTGATTATCGATCTGAATTTTCCATCCTCTCCCTTCCATAACTTTTATCTCTCGGTTTTTAAGATCCCTATGCCATAATAATTCTGTTGGATCTATATCATGGGAGAATCTTCTGATAATTAAATCCTGTTCTTTTTTTTCTGTGTATGGAGTCATTACCAATATCCTGGATATGTTTTACCTCCCCAAAGATGAGCATATCTGTTTGCTCTACATGCCCAATATCCTGGTTTAGTTCTATCTTTCTTTTTGTGACACTGATGCCTTGCTGCAAAACTTCTTCTGCGTTCAGGATCGCTAACTTTAGCTTTCATCCCAGGAATTCCAAATTCTACTCTTATGACATTACCCTTTTGGTTTTTTACATAAACATAAAACTTCTTGGATCCACCTCTTTTAGGATATCCCAATTTAACATTTCTACCTCTATATTCTGCCTCATCTAAAATCTCTAAAGGCATATCTAGAGGAACCATTACTCCTTCAAATTCTGCGATCATACCTAGATCTGTTGCCTCGAATAGTAGAGCAGTAACTGGATCAACTGTTAAATTACCCGACAGGTATAAATTTCTGGATTCAGAGAGAAGAGAAATGTGGGATTCACTTCCTGGTCTAAAAATAGATTCTGCTATACAGACTCCTTGGTCCAGATGATATTGTAAATGCTCAGAAATGTTTACCATTTTAAACCATATTTTTTTGTAGCATGTCGTCTCTGAAATCTGCAGACTTTGCTAAAGTTTCTTGGAAAATCGGAGAGGATAAATTATTGCCCAATCCTGCATTCACGTGAAATACAGCTTTAAGAGCGGAGTCTTTATCAGGAAAATCATTAGGATCATTTGATCCATACATGGATTTTACCTTTGGATTTTTAAGATTGTCAACAAAATAAAGTACTGCAACTTCCGCTGCAACATCCAAATCATTTAAAGCATCAGGATTCGACACAAAATCAATTGATTTTCCGAGTTTACCGTCCTGGTTATAGAGTTTTTGCATTTTCTCATATCCGGATTTAAATGTGATTCCGTTGAATCCTCTACCTAAATATTTAGCTCCGTCTCCAGGATTGGTGTTACCCATTTTCTGTGAAGCACCTGTTATGTCATCTGGACCATAAACTCTGTCCCAGAATTTATTTGGATCTGCTTTTATCATATTTAATTCAGCATCGCTTAATGAAGCAACTCTTTTTCCAAAGATTTTTCTGATTCTATCATTGGAGGTGTTGGTGTAAGGATGCTCATTTTTAGGTACCCAACCAGATTCTTTACCAATTACTCCTTGTATAGAAGCTCTCATATTTTTATCTGTGATACCATGTCTATCCATAGCTGCATTAACTGCATCAACTCCTTTTTGCACTTCCTCTGCACTTGGAACCTTGTATTCCCCTGTAGCTTGTAGTCTATCACCCCAGGTCATTCCTCCACCTTCTGCGTCAGCGGGTAAAAATCCAGCATCCTTAAAAATCTTAGCAGCATCTTTAAAAATATCGCCCAGTCCTGTTGTATCAATTCCTGAACCAACAGAGGGTGGGGGAGGTGTTGGGTTTTTTTCCTCCTGTTCGTTAATAAATCTTGTAAACTGTTTAAGGTGTTTCATTTTAATTTCTAAATTTATGAGGGAATAACATTCTTAGTTCGTGTCCTTGAGGAATGTCTTTTTTTCTTATGCCATATATTTTTTCCTCCGGGCAGGGATCCTCTCCGTTCCATTTGAATCCATTATTACAAGCCCAGGTTTTCATAGAAGCATTTGCTGTTTGACCTACTGAATAAGGAAATCTAACATCAGAATCGTTGTGAATATCTGTAATCCTTCCACCTCTTGTAGAAAACTTTATTTCTCTTCCCTGTCGGGATGTCAGAATAATAGTCCTTTCGTCAGAATAAGATTCGTAGATTTCTAAATGCTTCATGCTTTTTTATATATCTAAATAAGGCTCCCCCGCTGGATTTTTTTTATATATGAGAAAAGTTTTTGAGCATATCTAAGATTTGTTTTGGGTCCAGGATGCAAATTATCTACTGCATAATCCATAAACTGATTTTGATCATTTAAAAATCCACCATCTATCCTATTCGATTCCTGATAGTTTTTTTCAATTAGCAAATCTCCATTCCATATCCAATTGCATCCTTTATTTTCCAGAAAATTTTTAATCAGAAGGTGATTTTTATACCAGTTATATTTATCCTGGTGTTCATTAGATAGATTAATATGGGAATTTAATATGATATCATTTTCTGGATTTTTGAAAGACGACCAAAAGCTATCTTTGCTTTTTCTAACCATCGTTGATGAAATAGAGTTGGTTTCATCAATATATTCTCTTCTTGTCGTGAACGTATAGAAAATTATTACTAAATCAGGTTTAATCAAATCATAATAAGTCAGAAGACATCTGGAAATGTAATCGTTGCTTCTAGACGATAACCCAAAATTCAGATCAACCCCACCCGGGATCATTCTGGACAAATAGTGTGACCATGTTTCATTATCGCTTACTCCATATCCTTCGGTTACTGAACATCCGATAGACATTATTCTAAATCCTTTCTTGTTTATAGAATCACCCCTGAATCCAAGTTCGTTAAAAGTATACGTGCACCTCCCAGAATTTTCACCTGGAATTGTATTAAATGACTTATTCTTTCTCCCAGCTATTAATTTTTCCACACAAGATGGTTCAAAAAAATCTGGATTGAAATGCTTTAATATCTCCAAAAGAATTATTTTTTATAAACTGTTTCCCATTTAGGGAAAGGAAATTTAATATCCGGATATGCCCTTAAAATAGCATCTATGGCATTTAGCCAGGGTCCGTTGATCTCATAATCTCCTTCTAAACTGATGAATTGATTCGGATGGTCAAAAAGATCTTTAGCATGCAGGGTGGTTGCAAAATCCGTTAAATCGCTGTTGTCACCTTGTTGAATTATAAACTCCGATTCGTCAAACCAAATATCTCCACCATTTCTTTCCATCGGATTGGCTGATATTCCGTACATGTCATCCCCGTTGGGATCTAATTGGTCGTCCAGAATCTTAGATATGATTTTTGCTGTTGGCTTATCCAAAAGTCCAACTAAACTTCCCTCAAAATTATGAAGCCAAAATCCCCACAAGGTTTGAGACTGTCTAGATTCAAATATTTTAAAGGTATCGAGATGCTTCATCTTGTATATATTTAAGTGATATATAACAGTGATGAAACATCTTTTTGAATATAGTGTTTTCGAGGAGGAGGGTGGATGCACTGCTCCAGAAAAAGAAGAACTGGAGAAATTACCAGAATTTCAGAGAATAGTTAGCCTGGTGAAGGATTTGCATCGTGCATATCCAGAAGATCGATATTATGATGTCAGCAGACGTTATATAATTGATCCAGGCGCACCAAAAGAATTCAGATGGGAGATCACTAAAAGCTATAAACAGGGAATCAGAGAAGTTTTTTTTCCGATTGGATATTACCATTTTAGAATCAGCCCATGCAGGGGAATTATTTACTATGGTCAGGAACTGGTAAATAAAGGATACCCTCTTAATTTTAATTCACTAGAAGACTGGAATGCAGCTTTCATAGAAATTGGAGCTTATTCAATAGCTAGATCACTAGATGTGAGAAAGAGCGTGGTTGATAAAATGCTTTCTGATACTAAAAAATTACTTAAATTCTTTGACGATCGTAAAAAAATGGCAATTCACAATCCAAAAAATGACGCTAGATTAGATTTGATGAAAAGCTATCTCCTAGAAATTTCACAGGAGAAAGGAAATGATGTTTTCTCGGCATTGGCAAACATGGTGAAAAAAGATGTTTCGATCATAAATGGAATTCCAAAAGGATTTGACAAAGAAGAAATTTTGATAGCAGCAGGATACGATCCTTCTACTGCTAAGGCAGTGATTAAATTTAATGATACCTTTGGATTCTGATGAAATACCCGTTACATAAGATTGTTTTATTTTTGATAGTTCTTTTTATCGTTCTGATGATCTATAAATTGAATGACGATAAGAACTCAGCATACAACGAGATGGAAAAGGAAATTGCATATAGAGACTCCATAATTAAAACTCAAAGAGAAAAAATACAAGAGCTGGAGGAAACACAAGAAGCTGTTTTATCCACATTGCAATTAAGAGAGGAGGAGATAGAATTCTGGATAAACATCTCAGATCTGTATAGACAGAACAGAAGGAAGGAAGCACAAAAACTCGTGGGTACATCCTGGGATTACTAAATAGATCACACCACAGCAAAATCTTATCGGGGATATTTCCTATATTTGTCCTACTAATTCAAAAAGTATGGAGGATTTTTTAGTAGACCCTGAATACAAAAAATTAATTTCTGAGTACGGATGGCCTTCAGGGGAGTCCTGGGCCAAAAGGGATCATTTCAGACATGGGATTTCTTGGCACATACCCACACAAAGTTTAATAGATCTATTAATTAGTCTATCACCCCTGGTAAGCGTGGGATCGGGTTTTGGTTACACTGAATCCCTGGTAAAAGAGCAAGGTGGAGACATCATAGCAACTGATCTCAATCCAAACATCTCTAATAAATGGTGTAGGGAAGGCGAATACCGTTTAAAAGTCGAACAGCTAGAAGCAGCGGAAGCAGTATCTAAATATAGGGATCGAAACGTTTTTATGGCATGGCCTCCCTATGATGATCCAATGGCTTTTAATGTCGCTCAAAGAATGAGTGGAGGAAAATTATTAGTATTTGTAGGGGAGGATTATGGCGGGTGCACAGGAAATGATGATTTTTTCAAATACCTAGAAAAACAATTTGAACATTTAAAAACTGGTGCTTCCATTCCCAGTTGGCACGGAATCCACGATCATGTTTACGTTTACAAGAAAAAATAAACGAAAAGCGAGCCCCATCGTGGCATCGTTTTTAAATAATCATTTAAATAATATGAAAAAGATTGCAACCATACCCTATGAAGAAGTAGATTTTGTCTGGATCTCAAATCACTTTGACGTTCATATTTCCGGTTTATGTCGCATGGGCAATACTCTGTTTGCCTTCCAGACACTTAATCCTTGGGAGGATGATCTGGAGTGTGAGATCTATATGTTGAATCCGTGGGATGAATTCAAATGGAGAGCACGG
>Ga0068876_10000731_pt1 | contig 26530 bp, 21 predicted proteins | sample NOAtaG_6_FD_66442 | JGI IMG/M metagenome (GOLD analysis project Ga0068876, IMG submission 66442) | Freshwater lake microbial communities from Lake Erie, under a cyanobacterial bloom - NOAA_Erie_Diel5S_2200h metaG | ecosystem: Environmental > Aquatic > Freshwater > Lake | place: USA: Ohio, Lake...
CACCTTGACTTGTGCTGAATCTATTCAGTTCCTGATCATCAATATAACCTATTTTAAACCAACCCAGAGATTGAGAAATGGAACTTCGGTGCCTGATGAATTGATTTTTTTGATCAGTGGATGAGGATAGGTAGCTACCATCCCAAGAGGCATTGAAACCTTTTTGACTCCATTTTCCATTAGTGGCGGTGCGCAATCCTGAATAGTCGTTTCCAATTAAATAATGTTGCCCTTCCAAGTTAATGCTACCGTTTTTTTTACTTTTCAATGTAGCTCCCAAAGAGGAAGACAACTGATTGCCTGTATACCCCTTATTCCTTGTATTCCAGTCACGGTCAAATTCTACAGCACGATATTGTTCAATCGGGCTGAAATTCTTTTCTAATGTTTCAATTTCTAACTTAGTTTCTAGAATCATTGGATTTTCCTCAGAAGATACTAAAGGTATGGTGCCTACTAGCTTCGAGCGATTGGCAAAACTGTAATCGTCTTTACTATCGAGAGACGAAAAGGTGTTCAAATCATTTGTTGTGGCTGACAATTCAGATTCAAAGTTGAAATAGCGACCCCATTTCATCCTCACTCCAGAGGAAACCATTTGCTTTTTCTTTGGGGTTATTATAATTCTGGAAGCTGCGTAATCACCTTGAGCTATACCAGCTATTGGTGCGACCCACTCGTAAACTTTTCCGGTTGCATTGAAACTGCTGAATTTATAGTCTCCTTTTCCGGCCCCTACAAAAGTAAATACCGCACGATAAAAAGCAGAATCAGGATTTACAGAATATACCAAAACTGAATCAAAACCTAGCGAATCAATCATTTTGTATAAAACCTGGTTATCAATGAAACCAACGGAGTCAATGCTATTCGTTCTTGCCAAATTCAAGGAGTCACCAATGGATGAAAGCAATTGCTTTTGAGAAAGTGATAATCTTTGTTGTAGCGTTTGGTTTTTAGCATCTTGTTCGGAATATACGTTCAACCAAAAGTTCATTTTCTCTGAATTATAATTTACCGCAGATTGAATCAGTGAACGCGCATAATTCTGATCTGAATATTGAAATTCGATGACGATTCTCGAATCTTTGGTAATTAAATTTCTTGAGGTAAAAATTACTTCTGCTGTATTGTAATTCACCACATAGTCAAATTCTTGACCACGTGTTAAAAGCTTACCATCAATGAAGACTTTCTCGGTACCTGCTAAAACAATTATAAAAGGTTCATTTTCATTTCCAACCAATCTGTAAGGACCTTGATTTCCTTCTATCCCTTGAATTATTTGTCTGGCAAATTTTCCTTTCGAAAGTGCTGCACTAACTTGGGATTCCCAACCACTTGTCGAGTCTTGGTTCCATTTATAATTAATGGTTAATCCTTGTGCTCTTTTGCGATAATTTAAGAAATAGCCTTGGGGTTTATATAACCAAAAATCACCGGCAATCAATTTGATTCGGTCGTTGTAAATCTGAATAAATACTTGGTCAAATTCTTGTAATTTATTGGTGTTGCCATCGGGTTGAATCGGTAAATTGTCGTCAGATATGGAAGCCAAAAGTTTTAAATTTGGACCTATGTCACCTGCCAATTCTAAATTAAGTGAAGAATTAATCCCAAGATCTTGATTGTTTCCGAAAGTAACACCCCTTGATATACTTCCTGATTTCGACAGGGAAGAACCACCAAAAACATCCTCAACCTCGTAATTGTCAGTGATTAAAAATTTTTCCCGATCGCCCTTGGTCTCATTAAAAATGATAGACGAATCTCTTAGTTGATATACCTTGGATAAATCCATAGGAAACACGCGAAATTTCAATTCTAAGGTATCTCCACAAATGCTATCACAAGAAAAAATCGATCTTAAATGATCAATGTTGTACTTATCGAAATTGATTAGCTCATTGCCACAAAATACTTGAAAACTATTCGGATAAATTGATAAGGAATCCAATTTGAAATTTTTACAGGGAACAACAACTTTAACGATCCTTAAACTCGATTCCTGCGACCAAACATTAGCAGTGGACAAGCAACCAATTAGAATAATTAATAAATGTCGAAGTACGGTCATTTGTGCGAATGTACAACCTTGATTTCAGATTCTTTGTGTAAAGAAACGATTTTGATGAGTAAATATTGAGGTTACTTAAATTTTGTCCATCTGTTATGCCCTGTTAAAAAACGTTAACCCATGAAGTGAAGTTGAAAGGGTTTCTAATTTAGAAGAAAAATTATATGCCCAAGATTAAAATTAATCGAGTAATTACTTTGGTAATCATTGCATTAATTGCTTTGTTGATTACGCAGGCATTTCAAACGGTCCAACTTTATGATCGAAAGCATACCGAATTTAAATCCAGTCTGTCTACCTCATTAGAGAGAATTGCCATACATCATGAAAAAGCCGAGGATATGCGTCGTTACATGCACATTGTAAATCGAGATTTTAGTAAGCAATACAAAGATGTATTGAAACAAGAGTTTCAACACCTTGTTTCGACTGAAGAAACAATTTCTATTCAAGATACCACACTTTATGAGAACGGGCAATTTCAAAATTATCTCATAATACGGGGTAAAGCCTTTGATTCAATCAGCGGTTTAACCACAGAACAAAAAGTACTGGCTAGAGATGTCAGGCAGCTTCGGGAACTATTCGACGGCCAAAAGAAAAAGATTTCTACCCATAAAGGTACAGATTTAGCCGTACAACTTGATCAGCGGGTTACTCAACAATTGTTCAAGAAGGCAAAATTTATTAATGAAATGATGGTAGAGGCTTTTCGAAACAATGTATACGAAGATGCCAGTAAAAGACTTGATGCAGTTTACCTTGACTCAGTTATTAAAACAGAGATAGCCAATGACAATTTACCTAAAGAATATACTTTTTTAATTACAGACGAAAATGGTAAGCCGATCGTTTTTCCTTCAATGCCAAAAACTTATGACCTAAATTTAGACACCACAAAAGCGGGGAACACCACCTTATTTCCGAGTAATCTTTTGGATGAAGAACTTCAGCTGCATATTTTCTTTCCTAAGAAGAGTGCATTCATTTTTAAAGAAATGTGGGGGTCATTATTGATGAGCTTCACTTTAATTTTTTTAATCATAATTGCGCTTATTTTCATGTTCAAAACCATCCTTGCTCAGGCTAAATTATCAGAAATGAAAAATGATTTTATTTCCAATATGACGCACGAGTTTAAAACCCCAATTTCAACGATATCACTCGCTTGTGAAGCCATGAATGATAAAGATATGGTGAGTGAAAGCAATACGCAGTTTGCCCCTTACGTTAAAATGATCAACGAAGAAAATAAAAGACTGGGCATTTTAGTTGAAAGCATTTTACAAAGCGCAGTTATTGATAGGGGAGAGTTAAAACTGAAAAAAGAAACATTTTCGTTGAATTCAGTGATAAAAGATGTCGTTGAAAATGCAAGATTTAGGATCTTGCAAACGGGTGGAAATATTGAACTTATGCTTCCAAGTGAGACTATTGAATTGATGTCTGACAAAATGCATTTCACCAACATTTTTTCCAATTTAGTTGATAATGCGATTAAATACAGTAAAGAGCGCCCACAAATAAAAATAGCTCTGCGCAAAGAAAATAAAAAGATAACCATTAGCGTTTGCGACAAGGGAATTGGTATAAAACGTGAACATTTGAATAAAATATTTGATAAACTTTACCGCGTTCCTACAGGAAATGTTCACAATGTCAAAGGATTTGGATTGGGGCTTAGTTATGTAAAAGCCATTGCTGATTTGAATAATTGGGAAATTGATGTAAAAAGTAAATATGGTGAAGGATCAGAGTTTACAATTGTTATAAAAGATTAAAACTATGAATAAAGTAAAAATACTATTGGCTGAGGACGACCAAAATTTAGGACAATTGCTTCATACTTACTTAAAATCGAAAGGCTATGAAGTGGATCTTGCAAGAGATGGTAAAAAGGCTTTAGAATTGTTTGTTAATGGGAGTTACTCCTTTTGTATTTTTGACGTTATGATGCCAGAAATGGATGGTTTCACTTTGGCAAGGGAAATACGAGAAATAGACAAACATATCCCTATACTTTTTCTAACAGCTAAAGCATTGAAAGAAGATAAGCTCGAAGGATTCTCAATTGGAGCAGATGATTACCTCACCAAACCATTTTCAATGGAAGAATTACTGGCTCGGTTAACTGCAATTTTAAGGAGAATTGAACCTAAAAAAAGTACTGCTCAAGATGAGGTACTGAAGATTGGCAACATACGATTTGAACCAGAACTAAGACTACTTCACTTAGCTGAAGGGCCTAGGAAACTTACCACGAAAGAAAATCAATTGTTGCATATGTTGGTGAAAAATGAAAGTGAAATTTTGGACAGGAATGCAACTTTGAGGGCCATTTGGGGAGATGACAATTATTTCAACGGCAGAAGTATGGATGTCTACATAGCAAAATTGAGAAAAATGTTGAGAGAAGACCCTTCGATAGAAATTATGAATTTTCACGGGAAGGGTTTTAAATTATTGATAAAGAACAATTAATTTACTGATTAATCTGAACCCTTTTACACTTTAAGTGTTAATCCATGCGATTAATTACCTAATATTGCTGCTTGTAAATTCATTCATTAAATGAAAACTATTTTTAAAACCTTTACCGTCCTCGCATTTATATTCTTAAGTCACCTTTCTTTTTCTCAACAAATTAGCGTCAAAGGAAATGTTTTTGATACAACCGGTAAACAATCGCTATCAAATGCCTTGGTTATGGTCGTGCGAATAAATGATTCATTATTAATCAATTTTACGCGAACCGCTGAGGATGGCAGTTTTATTCTCAATCAGTTACCAGTTGATACTTTTCAGATGGTAATTTCCCATCCGAGATTTGATGAAAAGAAAGTATTCATTTTTGGTGAAAAAGACAATCCGAATATTGATTTGGGTACCATAAAGATGCCCAACAGGTCTAAGGCTTTGGATGAAATAATGATTTATGCCAATAGAAATCCGATTTTCTATAAAGGAGACACTTTGGTCTATGTTGCTGATTCATTTGCAGTTGCCGAAGGAGCTGTGGTTGAGGATTTATTAAAAAAACTTCCAGGAATTAAAGTGGATAAGGATGGTAAAATAACTTCACAAGGACAGGCTATAGATAAGGTACTCGTTGATGGAGACGAATTTTTTGGAACGGACCCCACCATTGCAACTAAAAATCTTGCGGCAGACGGAGTGGAAACAGTTCAGATATATAAGCAGAAGGACAGTGAAACAATTGGTGGTTCAGAAAATGAACAGAACATTCTGGATTTAAAACTTAAAGAGGAAGCTAAGAAAGGATATTTCGGAAGGGTATCAGGCGCATCGGATTTGGCACTCACCCCTTTGGATAATTATTTTGGTTCACGTCCCTTCTATGAAGGAGAATTGTTGTTCAATAAATTTACCAATAAACAGAAAATCTCTGTATTTGTGCTTGGTTCAAATACCCCGAGATCTAATTTTGGCAGAGGAGATTTGAACAAATTTGGTTTATCCAATGAATCCGGTGCAAATGGAAATTTCTGGGAACCAGACAATAAAAAAACTACAAGTGGTGTTCCACAAACTTTAAAAGCTGGTATTTACTACAGCGATAAATTAGGGAAAAATAAAAAAACAGAGGTATTATTCAATTATTCTTATTACAATGACAGATTGGACGCCAGATCTGCGAGTAAATCTCAGTATTTTTTGGCTGACACTACATACTTTACTGATGATTCAACTAGAAATTACTCAAGAAATGAATCACACAACATAAACTTTACGCTTAGTAGCCAGTTGGACTCATTAACATTGTTAGAAATCAAACCATCGGTTCGCGTTGAAAATGGATTGAATGAATCAAGTGATATTTCCATATTCACCGGTGAAAATGGATTCGAATCCTTAAGCACTTCAGTAATTAATAACAATATATCTGATGGATTGAAAATCAACAATACTGCAAGAATTTATCGAAAGTTTAAAAAGAAACGTCGAGAATTGGAGGTGCGTTATGATTTAAATATGAACAAGACAAATTCTAACGGCTTTTTATACACCCTGTCAAAATATTCACTTCTTCCGGCTGATACTATTGACCAATGGAAATCAAATTCCAATGCATCAACAAGCCATTATGGAACGGTAAGTTACATTGAGCCATTATCAAAAAAATGGAAAATTAATGTCAATTATTTATTTGAATATGGTATAGCGAATCAAGATAAAGCAACCTATGATGGTGGAAGTGGTATTTACACTGTGTTAAGAGAAGATTTATCAAATAATTTTGACAACAATAGAATACAAAATAGGGCAGGAGCAGAATTGATTTACGAGAAATTCAAACATTATTTTTCATTTGGGTCTTTTGTTAGAAATATTCAAATAGATAACGTTAATCTTGTTAGTGGTGCTATTGTTAACCAAAACATTAACGACATTCTTCCTAAATTTAAATACGAATTCAAACCTAGTATGAGTAAAAGGTTTAGCGTTAATTATATTACGAGTTCTCAACAGCCTACGATTAATGATTTGCAACCAATTCCAGACAATTCAAATCCGAATCGTATTCAGGAAGGAAATCCAGACTTAAAACCAAATTATGTTCACCAATTCAATGTGAATTTTAACACATGGAATGCTTTATCAGGAAAATACATCTGGTCAGGTGCCTCTGTGAATTTAATTAACGATGCTTTTGCATCCGAAGTTTCTTTTGATAATTTTGGACGAACAGTTTCTAAAACTATAAATGTTGATGGAAATTTATCTGCATATGGATGGGTTGGTGGCGGATTGCCAATTCTCGATCAAAAAATAGAATTCCAACCAAGTGTTGAAGCATCATTTGTTCGGACAAAAAATCGTGTAGGAGGAATAGACAACGTAACCGATAACTTTTCAATCGCTCCGTCACTTGAAATAGATTTTGAATGGGATTCGCTCGAAATTCAATTGAGCGGAGAAATTTCTTATAACAATCCTATGAGTTCATTGAGCACAGTTTCCAATACGCCTTTTACCTCACAGAATTATTTCTTAAGTGTTAAATGGAGACTCCCTCTTGGCTTTATCATAGAATCAGAGGCAGATTTCACTAAAAATTCACAAAAAGGAGAGGGCTTTTATGACTTTCAATTCTTCGTTTGGAATGCTGAGCTCAGCAAGAAATTCTTGAAAACTCAAAACTTGACAGTTTCAATTATTGGTAATGACTTATTGAATCAAAATGTTAATGCGCAAAGAGAAGTTATTGGCAATATTGTTAGAGATTACAGAACAACCATTATTTCGAGATATTTCCTACTGAAAGTAAACTACAGATTCAATAATAGAAAAACCAAAGAAGATGATTTTAAAGGCTGGCATTAGAAATTCAATAGTTCTGTTACTGCTTCTTCTATTTTCTGATGCAGTTAGCGCTCAGTTCGTCTCAACTGGCAGAATTGTTTATGAGCGTAAGACTAATTTGAAAAAGCGTTTTGGTGACAATCCAAGAATGAAGAATTTCATTACAGAGGAGAACAAATACAGAATTGAAAATTTTGAGTTGTATTTTAATGATTCAACATCCGTATTTAGGCCTATCGAAGAGGAAGAAGCGGTAGATGGAGGATGGATGAAATATTTAACCACTAAAAACACGGTGTATCAAAATAGGAATTCAAGGGAAAAATTTATTGCAATGGACCTTTGGGGAAACAGTGCCTACATCAAGGATTCAATGGATGTTAGGGCTTGGAAAATAACCGATAGTAAAAGAGAGATTAGTGGCTATAACTGCCGAAAAGCTATCTGGAAAATGAACGACACAACTAGAATTTATGCTTGGTATACTGTTGATATAATTCCTTCCACTGGACCAGAAGGTTTTGAAGGGTTGCCCGGAGCGATTTTAGGATTAGCTACTGAAGATGGTAGCGTAATTTATTTTGCCAAAGAAGTGCAGGTTGTTGCACTACCACTAGGAGTTTTGAACTATGATGAAAAAGGTAAGGATGTGTATACGGAAGAAGCCTTAAAATCTATGCTCATGGAACGTATGGGTCAATGGGTGAAACCCAAAGATCTGGAATCCATGTTTTCCTGGTTGTAATCAATAAACAGTTTCTGCAACTACTTCTTGTACATCTGGTAAATGAGATTTCAACAAATTCTCAATGCCACCTTTTAATGTTGCAGTTGAGGAAGGACAACCAGCGCATGAACCGCGCATTGCAACAGTAACTACTCCTGCTTCATAACCTCTAAACTCAATTGCACCTCCATCATTTTCGACGGCAGGCCTAACGTATTCATCCAGCAGGTTTCTTATGGCGTCATCATATTCTGACGGAGCAAAAACTTTCTTTGGTGCAACTCCTTCTTCAACAGATTCAGTTGGCGGAAGTTGAATCAATACATCTTTTCCAGAACTTATCCATTCTTTGACAAATTCACGTAATTCCATGGTTATAAAATCCCAAGGGACATTATCAGTTTTTGTTATGGTCACAAAGTTGGCAGCAATAAAAACATTCTTGACAAATGGAAAACTAAACAGTTCTTCTGCCATTGGAGAGTATCCTTTCGCTGCAGATTTAGAGGAAAACTCTGCTGAATCTCCGCTTATCAATAAATACTTATTTGCCACAAACTTCATGGTTGAAGGATTGGGCGTCATTTCGGCATAAACAGTTACAGGCACGTTCATATTCTATTTTTTACAAAATTACTTTAAACTTCCAAGAATAAATGAGAATTTGAGTTAAATAAAGACAAATTAAGTCTTAAATTTGTTCCGTGAAGGTTTTTAAAAACATCCTGATTTGTTTTTGGATTGCTTATTTGTTCATAGGCAACATTGGTGTTGCTGTATTTAAACATTATTGCGAAGAAGACGGGGTTTTTACTTCTTATTTCATAAACAATCAAAATCACTGTTCTGAAGAAACTTCAAAATCAACGCTTCCCGATTGTTGCAAAAAAGAACAACCGCACAAGGAACAAATAAATGAAGATTGTTGCAGTGATGATCTTCAAGTGGTAAAAGTAAAATTAGATTTTTTTGACGATGACGAAATTCATCAGCAAATCACTGATATAGTTACAACTCCTCACATTCCTTTTAAAATTGGATTTTGTGCTGAAAATAACTTAGCTGAGGTATGGCATTATGTCAACCCTCCTCCCAATAAATTGGGGAGAAAAATACTCATACAACATCAAGTTTTCAGAATATAGTTGCGATTAGACTAACAATTTATTGTTTAATCTAATTAATAAACTATGAAAAGCACCTTGTTTATTTTGTTTTGTTTGTTTTGTATAAACAATCATTTTGCACAAGTTAAAGGAATTGTATTCGGATATTCAGAATCTGGAAGAGAGCCTCTAAAACTTGCGAAAATTAAATTATTAAATAAAGGAACTGGAACTACTTCTAATGAAGAGGGTAGATTTGAATTGTTATTGCCAAAAAAACTTCCCGATACTTTGGTGATTTCAGCGACGGGATTTATTACAGATTCTTTAATTGTAACAGAAAGTGATCGTTTTATCTCCTTGGAAATTCGTTTATATTCGAATAAGTTACTGCCTGATTTAGTTATCAGTTATAAAAAAGCATCTCACAGCATTTCACGATTAAAAACTTTGCATGTAGAGGAACTCACCTCAGGTGAACTCCGAAAAGCTGCCTGTTGTAACTTGTCGGAGTCATTTGAGACCAATGCTTCTGTGGATGTAAATATTACAGATGCAGTGTCGGGTGCAAAAAAGATTCAAATGATGGGACTAGATGGTGTTTACACCCAAATTCAAATGGAAAATATTCCCTACTTAAGAGGTTTGGAAAGCGCATTCGGCTTAAATTCTCTTCCAGGAACCTGGATAGAATCTATTCAAATAACCAAAGGAACCGGAAATGTAGTGAATGGTTTTGAGTCCATGGCTGGATTAATAAATCTCGAGTTAAAAAAACCTACAGAGATGGAAAAATTATACCTCAATGGCTACCTCAGTGCATTTGGCAGAACAGAGTTAAATGTAAATGCTGGTCAATTGATTTCTAAAAAATGGAGCACCGGTACTTTTGCTCATGCTTCAGGAATGTTTGGTGATATGGATAATAACAATGACGGATTCAGAGATGTTCCAAAAGGAAATAATTTGGCCATATTCAACAGATGGGCTTTTCAGGGAAAAAAAATGGAAGCCCAAATGGGTATAAATGGCTACTGGGATCAAAAATTTGGCGGACAAAATGGATATAACCCAAATATTAACGACGGAAAATATGGTGTTAATATAGATTCTAAACATATTGACGCTTTTGCGAAGACAGGATTTTTCCTTAAAAAGGAATCTAATTCAATAGGAGTGGTTTATCATGCAAAATATCAGGAGATTGATGCTAAATTCGGCAACAGATTTTTTAATGGTTCAGAATCAAGAGCGCTAATAAATGCCATTTATGATGGAATTATTTCCAATTACGACCATAAAATTAAAATTGGTGCAAGTGCGCTATATACCAATATCAACCAATATACGGGCACTTTAAAGGCACTCAGAACTGAATACATTCCGGGGATTTTTAGTGAATATACGTATACAGGAATGCGACTCACCACTGTTGGAGGTTTTCGCCTCGATTATCACAACCTTTATGGTTTTCAATTTTCACCAAGAATTCATTTGAAATATTTAATTACTCAGCAAACTGACTTGAGGTTAACAGCTGGAAAGGGGTGGAGAGTTCCTAATTATATGATTGATAATATTTCTTTGTTGGCTTCATCTAAAACATGGATTGAACCTCAAAAAATAGTTCCTGAAGTTTCTTGGAATTTTGGAGGTTCGTTGGTGCAATATTTTGAATGGTGGAATCGTAAAGCCAGTATAACGCTGGATTTTTACCATACATTTTTTGAGAACCAGTTGATTGTTGACAGAGATGAATCAGGAACAGCAGTTGTATTTAAAAATTATTCGGGCACTTCATTTTCGAATAGTATACAAACGGAACTTAGTTTTGAACCATTTCGAAATTTTGAAATTAGACTGGCCTATAAATACCTGGATGTGAAAGCAGAGTTTGGAGGTAAACTGCAACAGCAGGTGATGATACCGAAACAAAGAGGGTTCATTAATTTAGGATACATTACTAGGAATAAAAGATGGGAATATAACACTACTCTTTCGGTATTTGGTAAATCAAGATTACCGGGATATGATACTTCTGGATTGATTGCATATAGCGAGGTTTATCCAATGCTCAATGCACAAATTACTTACGTATATAAAAGGTGGGATTTTTATATAGGTGGAGAAAATTTAAATAATTTCAAACAAAGAAATGCGATAGTATCGGCAAACAATCCATTTGGTCCTTCTTTTGATGCAACCGAGATATGGGGACCAGTAATGGGAATTAATGTTTATGCCGGTTTTAGGTTCGCAATCAATCGTAAAAAAGATAAAAACTAAAATTTAATGATTATGAAAACAATAGTATTAATGATTTCACTGATTCTCTGCAACCTGAGTTTCGGGCAAAAAGCACCTAAGAAATATGAAACTGCAGTAATTAAAACGTCTTCGCAATGCGGAGATTGTAAAAAAAGAATAGAAGATGGGCTGAACTATACAAAGGGTATAAAGTTCGCGGAACTTAATCTTGAAGAAAATACGGTTTCCGTCAAGTATCAGGTTTCAAAAATCACTTTGGAAGGAGTAAAAAAAGCTTTAAACGCAATAGGTTATGATGCAGATGAATTAAAGGCCCCTGAAGAAGCTGTAAAAAAACTTCCCGCTTGCTGTCAGCCAGGAGGGATGGAAAAGTAATTTTTTTTATTTGATTCTTCTTGAATTTATTAACAGGTCTCTGAAGAGTTGAAATTCATTGCAATTTTTTTTGGGGGGAGCAATCTCTTTAATGTTTATTGATTTTTGATTTGAAAGCCATGACTTTAAGCATTACCATCCAAAATTTTCGAATCGAATGTAATAAATTTATTTAATTTTGAATAAACAATTTAATCATGAACAAACAGATCCTAATAGCAATTTTTGCTTTTAATTTTATTAATTTTTCCTTTAGTCAAAGCCAGCAATTAAGTACCTTAACTTTAGGTAAATCAAGTAGTGATGTTCAATACGACGGTCACTTCGGGGGCTTCGATTTTGGTTTTAACACCATGATGAGTGCCCCTTTTGAAAGAAGTTTTGACAACAATCAGTATTGGAAAAATAATATCGCCAACTCTTTTCAATTTAATTTCAACTTGTTTGATTATAAGTTTCCGATAATACGTCAATATCTGGGCTTAACAACAGGATTTGGAATTTCTGTTTCCTCCTACTCTTTTAAAAATGACGCATTTAATTATACGCTTCAACATACTCCCGATTCTACTTATGCACAAGTTTTTTCGCCAGGTACCATTTATAACGATACCATTGATGGTAAACTAAGAACCAATTCCTTGTCGCTTTCTTATTTTACAGTTCCTTTGCTTTTAGAGTTTGCTACAAAAGAGCGTCAAGAAAAGTCTTTTTATTTTGCGGCTGGTGTTATTGCAGGAATTCGTTTTGTTTCCAATTATGCACAAGCTGGCAGATATGAGAATGGGGGAAGGTTCTACAATTTAACTAGGGCTAAATACAATACCAATTTGTTGTCTTTTGAAGCAACTGTTAGGTTGGGTTACAGTTGGGGAGGATTATTTGCGAATTACAACTTAAATACGCTTTTCAAAGAAGGGAAAACGGTTAATGTATATCCTTTCAGGGCGGGAATCAGCTTCAATATTGATTACGATGAGTTGGAAGATGAGGACGTTGATTTTGATTTTTCACCTACTGGAAATACAAAATATACGAGAAGGTAAAATCTTTCAAACACTTTAAAGAAGGGGTTGTCAGAAAATTGGCAACCCTTTTATGTTGTTATATTTTTATTTTTTTAATCGATTTTATTTTTGAAAATACTGCTCCTTAGGGTCGGTAATTTTGTATTTTTTGAATCGAAAATCGTATTTAATCCCCAGACTAGCAAACCAACTGTAATCATACCAACCAAAACCATTTGATACGCTTTTATCAGTTATGTGTGTAACATTTAATTCCAATCCAAACCCTGATTTATTTGCAGATTCACACCCAATTCCATATTTCAGATAAGGGACGCTTTTTTCGGTGAATGCAATCGGATACCATGCGCCAAAAACCCCATATATTTTTTGATTCCCAAATAACAAGGAATAATCAACACCTGTTGTACGGTAATAACCGCCAAAAAGAGAAAAATCCCCTGAAAAATGAAAATGCTCTTTGCTGATGAAACCATGTTTATAGTCAAATACCAAACTCGGATAAAAAGGTCCATACAAGGCAATGCCGATTTCACTTTTTTTGCCTAATCCTGTTCTATAACCAACTACCGGTTGAAAGGAATAAATCGATTGGGGTTCAATCGAAGAAAATGGATCTATTACTAATGCTGTTGTTAATATTTTTTCACCTTTTTGCAATACTACAGGAGAAGTCATTCGATTGTAAGATGCACAAGAATTCATGAATAGCAGAATAATACAAATAACCCCTATTTTAAACTTGAAAAAACGCATAATTATGCTTAACATGTTAGCGCAAATTTATCTAATTTCCAAGTTAATTTTAGACTGTAAATTCAAATTTAATGGAAAACCTATCGATAGGTCGAAAGATTAAATTTGGCAGGATGTTTTAACAGTTTAGAAATTATAACCCTCAAATTAGAAAACTTTCGCCCATTTTTAAGGATTTTATTCTTGGATTTTGAGATGGCGAAGCATAGGTTTTTTTGGCAATTTTTTCAATTAACCCCTTTCCTCTTTTCTGTTCATCATGGGTCGATAGCAACCACTCTGCCTCACATTTTTTAAAGTTTTCGAGTGCCATCGCTTCTCCAAGATTTACGGTACCTCCTAACCAAAATGGAAGATGAAAGGTTGTTAAGGTCGTTAAGAATATGTGAGCTTTTGGCAAATTTTGGAACTTGCAACCATGAGGGGCATACAATAGGTTTCCTTTATCAGAGCTTATAAGAAAAGCACTGTGTACCAAATCCAAAAAGGAAGTGGGTTGTATTTCTTCAATCTTAATTGGCGCTGCTTCAATTGATAATAATGTCTTGAAATGGTTCCATTTACTAACTTTTTTAAGAACTCTATTATTCGCATATAAAGGAATATCATCAGCTAAAGAAAGTAAAGTTTCTTTGTTGCAGTGGTCAGTAAAGGGGTTTGAAATGAAAATCAAATCTGGCTTCGGAAATTCTGATATTTGTGGCTGTGGTGTAACATGAAATTGTTCGCTGAACCAGGGAAAAAAGTCTACTTGCGATGGTGAAAACCATGGGTCGACAAGAATTTTGAGGTCATTTAATTCCCATAACCAGGAGGAGTCATAATTTAATCGCGTTAATTTCATGGATGTTCAACAAGAAATTGATTTAATTGTTTTTGAGCCTATCGCACCTGAGCATGCGATCAAATGCTTCATTAAGTATCGCTTCGGAAGTCGCAAAACAGATTCTCACGTGATTTTCAGAAGCTGATTCAAACCAATTTTTACCTCCAGGTACAATGGCAACATGAGATGATTCCTTCAGTTGGTTTACCCATACTTCAGTCTCGCTTGTTTGATTAACTAATTCTGGGAAAACCAGATAGGTTGCGTTGGGTGAAGCTGGCTTAAAACAACCTGTTTGTTCAATAAAGTTAAGCGTGAGCTGTTGCATTTTCTTGAGATGAATTAGAAATTCATCCAACCAAAATTCACATTCATTAAAAGCCGCTGTTCCTGCTGCTTGTGCAATAGGAGATAGGCCAAATGCCGTTGATAAATGTCCAGAAACTTGCAATAATTCGTTAAAGGTAGATGCATCAGGACATATGACATAACCAATTCGGAGGGATGCTAATCCAAAATTCTTTGATAATCCAGAAACAATAATTCGTTTCGAATAGGATGGTAAGTTAGAGGAAGAAATACTTGTTACACTTTTGTTGAAGTCAATATCCGCCCAAATTTCATCTGAAACTATCCATAATCCTTTCTCTTCGGCAAATAATATCAATTCTTTTAGGTGTTCTTTGGGAAGTGATTTACCCAATGGGTTATTTGGATTACAAATAAAAATGGCCTTTGTATTGATGTCCACCAACTCATTCAATTCGTTCAAATCAAAACAAGCTGTATTTTTATTTACAGCGGCGGTGCGTACTTCAGCTCCGGCATATTCAATAGATTTACGAAACAGAAAATCCACAGGATTTGGAATGATAGCATTTTCTCCTGGTTTTAATATAAGCTTTGCTACACAAAATAAACCGTAAGCGGCGCTATTAACAGGTAATATGAAGTCGGGCTCTGTTGCAACTTGATATTTGCGGTAATACCAGTTGGCTATTGCTTCTTTAAAAGCTTGGTCTCCTTGGGGAGCACCATAGGAAAAATAGCCATCTTTTGAATAATCTACGATGGCTTTTACAATAGGTTCCGCAACAGGAAAATCAGGATCAGCAGCAGTAAGTGGAATGATTCCTTCATCCAAGGTTGCCCAGCGGTAATTGAAAGCCTTTTTTCGGAGAGCGCCTAAATTTACTTTGTCATTGGAGAAAAATTCCATTAGTGTACAGATAAAGGAAGTTTAAAATGAGGATTTTTCTTCATGTTTAAGAAATGTTCTAATAAAGAATCCCCTTCTTTAATATGATGGGCTATTGCATCCTTTCGCATTTCGTAATATTGTTCAAATATGTCTTCAACGGGATCATCATATTGCTGAAATGAAAGCATTGATAAAAGATAGGCAGCATCTTCCAATGCTGAATTTGCTCCTTGACTAGTAAAGGCTAGAAGTGGATGTGCTGCATCTCCGAGAAGAACCAATTGTTGATGATGAAAGGAAGGCAATAAATCCATTCGATTTGCTGTCCAGAGAAAGGCTTTTGAAAAATCGGAATATTTGGCCAACAATTGAAACGCTTCAGGAAAATTTTTGGTTGTTTCTTCTACATATTTTTGAAGTCCTTCAGGAGAATTATCTTCAACCGGCGAAGTTTCCATATTTAATTGTAGAAACCAGATGAAGTTTCCATCACCCAATGGAAGAATACCCATATTCTTGCCATTTTCAATATCAATTACTTTCAAGAATTCATCTTTTGCGATGTCCAATTCTGGCAAATAGGCAGAGCCAACAATTTCTCTTTCTGTTAATACTTCAAGGTGACGATCAGGATAAATGCTCGTTCTCATTTTAGAGCGTATGCCATCTGTAGCAAAAAATATTTCTGAATGTAATACCTCATCATTGGAAAGTTTTAATCCTTTCAGTTTATTGTTTTCTCCATGAATTAAATCGACTGCTTCCTCTTGAAAATTGACCTTAAAGGTGGGCATTGATTCATCAATTACTTTGTAAAATCCTTCACGTGTTATGGCTAAACAGTTATCTAATAATTTTTCAAATAAAATATTCCCATTTGGATCAACTGCTTTGAAGAAATTGATAGAATTACTTTCTTTCAACAGTTCATTTTTTAATCCTACAGCATCCAATGCATCAATTCCATTTTTCAAAATTATAAATCCAAAACCTTTGAAAGCATCTGGCTTTTGTCTTTCCAAAACTAGCGGTTCAACGTTAAAAAGACTCAGTACCTTCGAAACGTATCTTCCACATACCCCTGCACCAATTACTGTGGGATTGTTGAACAGAAATCCATCCTTTTTGAAAAAGAAAGAAGTGTTGTTCGATCGGTAATAATTTACATTGCCGTGTTTTTCCTTCACGAGCATTCCTTCTCTGTAAAGCACTTCAATTTGTTGGGTGAGGATTCTTTCATTCAAACCTGTAAGTACAGATAATTCATAAAAAGAAAGTCTTTCATATTGTTTCAGCACCTCAGAAACTGTTTTGGTTCTAACTAATTTTCTGGAGTCACCTTTCGTTAGTTTATCCAGAATTCGTTCCCAATCATTGAACATTTCCTGAGGTGAAAAGTTCCCCACAGGATCCATTCCTTTTTCAACTTCACCTTCTTCATTGACAAATATTAATGTCGGGTAATGATCAACTTGCCAAATTGTCTTGTCGTCAAGCCGTTTTTTAAATTCTGTAGCAGCAAACCCGTTATCTAAATCATGTAAAAATCGATCAAGATTTAAGCCCGAATCAACAGCTGCAGTTATTAAATGTCTTTTCTCACTGATATCTTTGCCTCTTAAGAACAATTGTTCCCTTAAATTTCTAAGAAACTTCTGCGCAATTTCCATTCCTTGATTCTCTGCTGCGTAATAGGCTACTGATGCAGGAGTTGAGGATGAAATGGGTTTCTTTAACCATACAGAATGGTCTAGGTGAATGTTATATTTTTTTGCTTCGTCTTTCCAAAGATCACATAGGAATGTTTGTGTTTCCTCCACCCTTCCTCCACAAAAGTTATCCCAGGATTCCAAAAGCCCTCCCATTACCATATCAAGATCTATAACGATTTGGTAGTCACTAATGAGCTTCTTGATGTACGGATCCATAATCCAGCAAGTTGAACAAACTGGATCAGAGAAATAAATAACTTTTATTTTTTGCAGTAGTGGTTTGTATTCAGGCATTTACTAAATTTTAATGGTACTGCTATCTTGAATAATTAACTAAAAAAGAAGCCCCATTTTGGGGCTATTTATTTAAATTCCAAAAGCTGCTTTTACCTTGTCAACATAATCCAATTTTTCCCACGTAAATAGTTCAACTTCAATCGTTTTTGGAGTTCCATCTGGCCCCTTGAAAGTTTTCTTCACCACTTCATTTTTGCGACCCATGTGACCATAAGCTGCTGTTTCGGCGTACATTGGGTTTCTTAATTTCAAACGTTGCTCAATAAAGTATGGGCGCATATCAAAAATCTCTTCAATTTTCTTGGCAATTTCGCCGTCTGTCATGTTAACTTTTGCGGTGCCGTAGGTATTGATGAACAAACCACAAGGTTTTGCGACACCGATAGCGTAAGAAACTTGAACGAGTACTTCATCACACAAACCTGCGGCTACCATATTCTTGGCAATATGACGTGTTGCATAAGCCGCTGAACGGTCAACTTTTGAAGGATCTTTTCCAGAAAATGCACCTCCACCATGGGCTCCCTTGCCACCATAGGTATCAACGATAATTTTTCTTCCAGTTAAGCCTGTATCTCCATGAGGACCCCCAATTACGAATTTCCCTGTTGGATTGATGTGATACTGAATGTTATCAGTAAATAACTTTTGCAATTCCGGTTTTAATTTTGCTTTTACACGTGGAATAACAATGTTAATCATATCAGACTTGATTTTGGCTAACATTGCAGTCTCCTCATCAAAATCGTCATGTTGAGTTGATATTACTATTGTATCAATACGCTGTGGTACATTGTCGTCAGAATATTCTATTGTAACCTGAGATTTAGCATCTGGTCTTAAATAATCAATAACATTTGGTTCGTTATTTCTAATGTAAGATAGTTCTTGTAAAATTTTATGAGCCAAATCTAGGGCAAGAGGCATGTAATTGTCGGTTTCTTTTGTTGCATAACCAAACATCATCCCTTGATCCCCTGCACCTTGATCTTCAGGATTTTTGCGTTCAACTCCCTGATTAATATCGGAAGATTGTTCGTGCAAAGCTGAAAAGATGCCACATGAATTAGCATCAAACATGTATGCGGACTTGGTATAACCTATCTTGCGAATAGTCTCTCTAGCAATGGTCTGAACATCAAGATAAGTCTTAGTTTTTATTTCTCCGGCAAGTACTACTTGACCTGTTGTAACCAAAGTTTCACAAGCAACTTTTGATTCTGGATCAAAAGCCATAAAATGATCTATTAATGCATCTGAAATTTGATCAGATACTTTGTCTGGATGTCCTTCCGATACGGACTCTGAGGTAAACAAATATGACATGTTTAATGCTTTAAATTAAGAGGTACAAAGTTAGTAAGAAATTTTTGTAAAAGAAAGATAAAACTCGCGCTAACAAAATACAAAAGGTAAATAATGACAAAGCTTTATTTACTATTTAAGGGACTAATGAACCCATAACTTTTGGCTGATGGTTTTACCATTAATTTCAAAATATAAGTAGTATACTTCATTGGTTTTAAATCCCTTTCCATTGAGAACATGTTTTACATAACCTGGATTTTCTTTTTTAAATGATTTTTGAAGAATTGGTTGTCCCATCAGGTCTTTAACTGTTATGTTAATGTCACTTTCTAATTGTAGGTAATAGGAAACTACAAAATCGTTTTCAATCGGATTAGGATAAACTTGAAGTTGTAAAGAATTATTGCTTTGTTCATTTAAAAGTTCTTCTGGCGCATTATACTTCGTAATAACGACGGGATAAATCCATTCGCTGGCCTCACTTTGTGTTCCATCGTTAACCCAGAATATATTCGCAGCTGAAGATTTTATACCACCATAGATATAACCCAATAAAATGGTATCACTCTCAATAGCGTTTAAATTTATAAGCCCGTTTTTTGTTTTAGTTAATAATGGATTTACGAAAAACTCTGATCCTGCACCGAGATAATCAGGCATTTTAATTGGAAAGGCGTATTCACTTAATTCACCAGCGGAATTTCTCGTTACCCGACCAATTGTTTGAACAAATGGCACCTCATTATCCTGCACCAAATACCCTGAGCTGTCATAATATTGAGCAATTCCTCCAAAGAAAATTGAATGCGTTTGTTGTTTCGATTGATCATACAACGCCAAAGATGCGCAGTGATAATTGTTGTAATACTGTGCGAAAAATGGTTCTTGATAAATCGTATCCTTTTTAATCGTAACGGTTGAAAGATAAGGTAAGTTAGCTTCAGGTTGAAAAACACCTGAGAAAATCTGCAAAGATTCTTCGCCATTAGGCATCAAATGGGGTAACACATTCATATCTCTTCGATGTAAAAGTTGTTCATCAACCATCTTTTTTAATATTTTTAGTTCCCAATCTTCTTTATTTTCAGTGAGATCAAATGTCAGCACAGCATTGGTATACGTCTGAACAAAAGTTTCATGACCCATGGGGTTATATCGTCCATCAAATCTGTGACCACCAATTAAATAGTATACACTATCCATGTAAGCCAATTTCCCCCCTGTTACTGCAAAATTTTCGTCTTTTATCTGATTAAATGCTAAGGCATCATATTCCCCCTTAATGATAGAATCAATCGTTTTCGAGAGGTCTATAACTGTTAGGTACGGAAAGGTAATGTGGTCTTGCAATGATGGGCTATAACCATAACCTCCAATTAAGAACAGTAGCGAATCCACTTGCTTGAATTCCATATTGGTACTCGACAGTTGTTCACGAACACTTGATGATAAAAACGTTGTAGGTGCTGACCACTTTTTTTTGGCAACCGGGTCAACGACTATAAGTTGATTGTTGTGTCCGGCACTGTCAAATGCTGCCCATGGTTGCCTTCGATGCAAACCGTCCAATCTTCCTCCGACAATCAACCATTTTCCTTCCCATTGCCCAAAAGCGTATGATTGTATGCCGCCTAGCTCAGGAATTCGAATGGAATCCAAATGAATTTTGTAGGGAAATTGCTGAGCAATAGTGTTAAATGATAAAAACCAATGGAAGCAACAACAAAGAAGTATATATCCCTTTAGACTCATTTGTATCAAAGGTCAACAAAAAAACCTTAGTAAATGATGAGAATGGTCAATAAACGCAAATTTCTTTAAAGTGCTCTGTACCACTGAATCATTGGAATAGGAACTGGCAATAATTCCCCATCACTTCCTATTGCTGCAAAACCAAATTGTATGGCTTTTCCTTCAGCTTGGTGAAAACGAATACCTGGAATGAATAAACCACCGCCAGGCCTATTTTGAACGTAACTAACAGTTTGTAATGTTGAGGTACCGGTAAATGGATCATAAACATATTGTTGGGAGGTGGTTGTGATGGCTTTTGCTTTTAAAACAATAAAAGAATCAAATACTAGACTGAATTTCGGACTTATTTTGACCATTCCTGCTACAGATGCCAATGCTCTTCCAGAAACATCACCATCTAACCACACCGCACCATAACCGCCTGAAAATGCCAGATTACTTTTTCGTGTTCCAAATGACAAAGAGGCAAAAGGCAGTGCTCCCCCGAACCTAATATCTGATGTTAACGAAGCCCAAGAGCTCGTTCCCAACATTGTTCCAATAGCCATTTGAGAGCGCGGACCCAATTCAAAAGAATATTTAGCAGTACCAATGATGGGTGTAGCAAACCATGACGTCAAGATACCTAAACCGAAATTATCCCCTACCGAGAATTGAAAATCTGGACCAAAAAGGTTCCATTGTATGTAGTTTTCACCTTTTTTAATGGGTAGCCCGTTGGTAGTAATAAAGTAGCGCGTAGCAAATTTATCTTCTCCTACGTATTCACCAGTAATATTAAAATCTTCTTTTTTAACCACCTCAATTTTCTTAATGACGTATTGCGGAATAACAATGCGGCGATTATCTTTCGTTAATAACAGCACCTCTCGTTCATCTTGTTTCAAAATGTACCCGATTTTATCTCCCCCGTCAGAGGTCAACACCCTGTATAATGTTGAATCTTTAATTATTGTGGTGTCTTTATCAACTTGTGCATAAGTATTGTTAGCAATAAAGCCTAGAAAAAGCACCAATAAAAAAGGTAATATTTTTTTCATGTTTAAATTTTTATCAAATATATTACGAATCACTAATTTATTTCAATATTTTTTTTGTTTGTGCCAATCTTTCAATCAGCGAGTTAACTTTTGCCCTTTTTGTAAAACTTAAAAATTATTAGTTTTGCAGCCAAACTAATTAAGGGTCTCATAGTTCAAGGGATAGAATAGAAGTTTCCTAAACTTTAGATACAGGTTCGAGTCCTGTTGAGACCACTCTGATCAAAGCACTTTCCGAAGGAGGTGCTTTTTTGTTTGAAACGAATCAAGTGCAATTTGAGTGCGTGAAGAACAAAAAAGCGCATAGCCGAACACCGTGAGGTGTGCTTTAATCCACTGCACGTTTCGATAAAGGTCCAGCGCAGCTTTTCCTGTTGAAACCACAAAAGCCCTCGTGTTGAGGGCTTTTTTCATTTATACCATTGTAATACAGCTAATTAATTTTTTTGACAGATCCTGGCAACCTTATATTTTTTAATAAAAAAACAACTTTCCATAAACTCAATTGAATCTTTTCACTATCGATAATTGTACTTTTTGCAAGTATCGAAAATATATTAATTAAGGCAATACCCTTAAATTTAATTTGTTTATTTAAGGCAATACCCTTATTTTTGATTTATATTTTCAGGTTATACCCATATGAAAAATAATAAACAATATCTACTACTGCAGCAAGCAGACAAGAAATTAGACCATTTCAAGGAGTTGAAATCAACAGTCATTCCTCCAAAGGGATGGCTCAACACATTTCGATTAGCCTTAAAGATGTCTTTGCGCCAACTGGGGAATCGCTTAACTATTATGCCGCAAAGTGTAAAAGAAATTGAGGAGCGTGAAGCGAACGGAACAATTACGCTGAATTCTCTCCGTGATGCAGCTAATGCGATGGACCTGAAATTGGTGTATGGTTTTGTTTCTAAACATGAATCATTGGAACATATGATTGAAAAAAGAGCAAGAGAATTAGCTACTGAAATTGTAATGCGTACACATGCAACAATGACATTGGAGGATCAGCAAAATTCAAAGGAACGCATTGAACAGGCTATTGTGCAAAAAACGGCGGAGATTAAATTTGAAATGCCAAAGTATTTATGGGATTAGGGATAAATTATGTTGACGGGCAAACTCCGTTGAGTGAAGAGGAACTGGAAGGATTGAAGATTCAGTCTATCACAACCCGAGAGGAGCTCGACGAATTTGAACAGCTCAATATCGAGAAGGCTATTCAATGGACAATTGGTAAAAAAATGAAACCTGAAGATCTGCTTTCAGAAAAGTTTGTCAAGGATTTACATCGACGAATGTATGGCGAGGTTTGGAAATGGGCGGGTACTTTTAGAAATTCAGAAAAGAACCTAGGAATTAAAAGTTTTTTAATTCCGATGCAACTGAAGCAACTATTGGATGACGCTATATTTTGGTATGAGAAAAAAATCTTTCCTCCCGATGAAACAGCAATTCGCTTCAAACATGAGTTGGTAAGTATTCATTGTTTTCCAAATGGTAATGGAAGACATTCTAGGTTGATGGCAGATTTGATCATGGAAAAAATGTACGGTGAACCCATTCTTACTTGGGGAAGATCGAATTTGGTGAAGTCAAGCGATAAAAGAAAAGCGTATATAAAAGCCATTAAAATGGCAGACAACCATGATCTTCAACCACTCATTTCTTTTGCGAAATCATAGTAAGCCACTTTATAAATATGATTCATTTTCTAGAGCAAAACGCCTCCAAGCACTCTATTGCACGTGTCGAATAAGGTCCGGCGCAGCCATCCCTGTTGAGACCACAATAAAAACCACTTAAAACCTTGTAAATTAAATGTATATAGAGTTTTATTTTTTAGTAAGAACAACAACAGGGACAACAACGGCTTTGTAGATTCAACCTCTACACTGGTATTTTGTAGTCACCATTGACTGATTTCAATTTTGCAAGCCATAATTTATTTGGAAAATTATTATTTTTGGCAGCCAATAACCTAAGTATAATTCAATTATGAGAATAATTAATGTGATTTTCGCGCTGTTTTTTGTCACCAACTATTCAATAGCTCAAGTAACTGACAGAGAAGGTAATACCTACCAAACAGTTGTAATTGGGAAACAAACATGGATGGCTGAAAACTTAAATGTTTCGCATTTCCGTAATGGGGATACAATTCCTGAAGTAAAGTCGAACAAAGAGTGGCTTGAAGCTGCACAACACCAAAAACCTGCATGGTGTTATTACAAAAATAAGACAAAACATGGCGAAAAATATGGAAAATTATACAATTGGTTTGCTGTTAGCGACTCCAGAGGTTTAGCACCTGAAGGTTGGCATGTCGCAACTTTTGAGGAATGGCATAAACTTGATACATTATATGGAGCACAGAAGCAAGAGTTTTACAATAATGGGTATGATTCATTAGGTTTTCAATTGAAAAGTAGTACCGGTTGGAAAAAAGGCAATGGATCAAATTCAAGTGGTTTTACAGGTCTTCCGGGTGGGCTCAGAAAAACCAAAGGAATTATGGGAGGTTTTTTAGTTTACACTGGAGTTTCGTTTCGTTCAATCCGAAAATGGGCATGTTGGTGGTATATTTCTCCATATCATCATGGTGACTTTGAATTATCTTTTATAACAAATGATTTGTACACATTTAGCTGTTACAAGGGACATGGTTTATCCGTTCGTTGTGTTAAAGATTGAGAACACACCTTAATAATAATTATCCTTCAGTACAAAAAATTCCTACTACATTACTATTTAAACTTTTCAACCAATGAAATCAAGTATTTTAGTTATAATTAGCTAAAGGTGTAGCCAATTGCTTATCAAAACGAGGTGCAGAAGCTGCTGATAACGCAGCTTCCCACTCGGGAATGTACCCATTTGGTGTATGTTCCCATGTTCAAAACCTCTTTATTTCAAATTAATCCCATCAATCCTTTTTTAGCGAAAAAGTTAAAGATTAGACTTTTCAGTTGTTTTACTGATATACATGAAAATCCTATCCATTCAGAGGATAAAATAATTTTCACCCCTTGTTATTTATCATTCTTATAAAAGTTAATTGCTTCGGAACATTTATAACTATTTTTCTAATTTTATGTAATGAAAACAATTGTAACACTGCTATTTTTGATTGTATCTCTTTGTATTTTTTCACAATCCTCTGATCTTGAAAGAAAGACGTATCAAATTCTAAACAAGTACAAACTGAAATTTAATGGTGACACAACATATTTTTCTGAAGCGGTTTCAAGTGAGGCAAGGGAGCACTCTAAGTTGATGGCATCTAAAGACAGTCTTTTTCATGCACCAGTGAACTATATTGGTGAAATTGTCCAATATTCATCAACACATTTTTGTAATGACGAGGATTTTGATTGTACTGAGGATGATTTGGCACAAAGAATTATAACCTCATTTTTAAATTCACCTCCTCATAAAAAAAACCTAGAAAGGAAATACAAAAAAATTGGTGTTGGCATTGTTATAGATGAAAATGACTATGCTTGGGTAACAATAAGGTTTTGGTAAAGAATTTTAATCCCTCTCAATACAAGTGATCTAAGGTTATGTTGGACCAATAAAATTTTATTGATTTAATACCATTAAATAATTTTACAACAATTGCTTTTTTCTAACTTTGCATAAAATAACCTTAAGGTTACATCACTACTAATTGTCAGCTTATGAGTGCAAATATTATCATTCCTGTTGATTTTACTCGGGCGGCGGAAAAGGCTGCAGAATTTGCTATTGGTTTGAATAAGGAATTTCAAGCCAAACTTACTTTCCTACATATTATTGATAATGAGGAAGATAAAATCCAGGCCACTGCATCGATGGATTCTTTTGTAGACAATCTATCTTTGGAAAACCACGAAACTGAACAATTAATCGTTAAAGGTAAATTCTTAGAAGATATCGGAAAGATAGCTGATGCTGCCAAGGCAGATTTAATTGTTATGGGTACTCATGGGGAGAAAGGTATGCAAAAAGTTTTTGGTAGCTACGCACTTAGGGTGGTTGAGGGCACAAAACGACCTTTGTTTATTGTTCAAGAAAGTTCAGCATTCAAACCGATTAAGACCATCGTTCAAACTATAGACCTAGAAAAAGAAAGTGTACAGGTGGTGCGCTATGCAGCAGGTTTAGCAAAGAAATTCAATGCTAAAGTATTGTTAGTTGGTGGCAAACATACAGATAGCGAATTGAAAGCCAAAGTAAATACCAATATGCTTTTCTGTATTGATCAATTAAAATCTCAAAGTGTAGAATTTGAATTCCATTTTCTTGAACGCAAAAACTTTGATGATAACCTGATTGAGTTTTGTAAAGAAAAACAGGTAGATCTGTTAGCGGCTACTCACTACGAAAGTACATTCTATGCATTTTCTGATAAGTTCGTTCAACACTTGATAATGAATGAGTTACACATCCCAATCCTGACTGTAGAAAGCTCAAACACAAGTAGCTCCGGACAATTTGGTGCAATGTTCGGGTAAAAGTTTTTTTCTGAATTATTTAAGTTACCTGTCAGTTATAATTTAACTGTAAACCAGTTATTTTCTTGTTTTTAAAATTTTTTAGTCAATGAGAATTCTAGTTGCAGTTATATCCTTTTTGATAAGTATTCCATTTTTTGCTCAAGAAAGCAATTACTTAAAGGATAGAAGAGATGGAAAAATATATAAGACAGTTAGTCTAGGAACTCAACATTGGATGG
>Ga0068876_10000742_pt1 | contig 26297 bp, 24 predicted proteins | sample NOAtaG_6_FD_66442 | JGI IMG/M metagenome (GOLD analysis project Ga0068876, IMG submission 66442) | Freshwater lake microbial communities from Lake Erie, under a cyanobacterial bloom - NOAA_Erie_Diel5S_2200h metaG | ecosystem: Environmental > Aquatic > Freshwater > Lake | place: USA: Ohio, Lake...
GAGCGAGCCTAACGAGACCGTTATTGTGACGATGTCCAGTCCTACCAATAGCAGCATACAGGTGGGGTCCAACACGTTCACTTACACGATCAACGACAACGATGCGGCACCCACGGCAGGTTTTGCACAGGCCACATTCTCTGGGTCGGAGGCGGTGGGGGTTGGTAACTTACAAGTTTCACTCACATCAATTTCAGGTCTTAGCACTACGGTAACCTATACGGTTACTGCGGGAACTGCCACAGGCGGTGGCGTTGACTATACATTAATTAACGGTTCGATTGTTATTCCGGCAGGTCAACTTTCGGAAAATATTGTAGCCATTTTAACGGATGATGCAATCATCGAAGGATCCGAGACATTTACGGTTACCTTAACTGGAGCTAATGTTGCAGGTATTCTTTCAGCAGCATTTACGATCAGCGACAATGACAATGCTGGCTTTGTAGGCCCAGGAGGGGTTGGTGATGCAACTAATAATCAATTCTGGTTAAAGGCAGATGCACTAACTGGTTATAGTGATGGGCTAACAGTTACGACTTGGACTGATTTTTCAGGTAATGGTACTTCAGTTCCACGATTTGGTGTTACCACACCCGCTTACAAATTAGTGGGTATTAATAATAAACCATCCATTGAATTTAAGGCTGGTGAGTTTGACAATTACTCACTGCCTAACCTGTCTGCACTGTCACAGGGAGAGATATTTGTGATAACTAAAATTAATAATGATCCACCGGTAGCGGCATCAAGTGGCCTTTGGGTATTAGGCAACAGTGCCAACACCCATTATCCGTGGGTGAACGGGAACATCTATGATGAGTTTGGCACCAATAACACAAAGGGGAACATAGCTGCCCCTCCACTGAACCAAGCCAGAATTTATAACGTACGCAGTTTGCCCAACAGTTGGGTCAGCAGGCTGGATGGCTCGATTCTATTCAGCACGGGTTCCAACACGGTAAGCTTTCAGTCTGCAGCTCGCCTTGGAATAAATGCAGCATCCAATTACTATGATGGCCTCATGTCTGAGGTCGTGTTTTACAATCAGGCATTGAATACGGCTCAACGGAATATTGTAGAAAATTATTTGGCCTCTAAGTACAACATTACGATTGCCAATGATCTTTACACCTTCGATTCGTTCTATGGAAATGAGGTAGCTGGTATAGGTCGAGTCGATGCATCTAATCTGCATTCGGCAGCACAATCTGCCGGTTTACTTAAAATCAGCAGCCCCTCGGCCATGGACAATGGGGAATATCTACTGTTTGGGCATGACAACGGATCAGTCGCTGCGTGGAATACCACGGAGATACCGGCCAGTTCAACAAATATCCAGCGATTGACAAGAGAGTGGGTGGTTAACGAAACGGGTGATTTAGGAAATGTTACGATCGGAATTAATTCAACTTCATTACCCGCTCTTCCGTCTCAATACTCGACCTATATGTTAATGGTTGATGCGGATGGCGATTTTACATCCAGTGCGGTACTTTACCCATTGACGAATATCGCAGCCAATCAGTATGAAGCGGTAGGGATCAACCTGGCTAACCAGAGCCGCTTAGCGATAGCGATCGTTAGGCCATTGATTCAGTATACTGTTTCGAGTTCACAGTCTCTGGAACCAACTAGCCCCGGTGTTCTCACCGCGCAATTGAATTATGCCTTAGAACGCAACGTTACTGTTAACTATGCCGTGACAGGTGGTTCGGCCACCGTTGGAATTGATTATGTTTTCCCCAACGGAACACTCACGATACCCGCAGGTACTACATCTGCAGTTTTAAATATTACCTTGGTCAATGATATTTTGGTAGAGGCAGATGAAACGATTATTGTGCAGTTATCTACTCCTTCAACCGGGGTTACATTGGGCGCAACAGACACGCATACATTCACTATTAATGACGATGATAATTTACGTAAGGTTAGTTTCGTACCGCCTGTTACATCAAGTGGAGCAGAGTCCGTTGCAACTGTTTCTTTGACAGTGCAGACTTCATTGGTGGATGTCGCCAATCCTACTACGGTGGATTACAATATTACTGGTGGAACTGCCACGAGTGGCATAGACGCTATCGCTTCTGGTACGCTTTTTATCCCGGCTGGTCAACCTAGTGCTACATTCAACCTGAGTATCATCGATGACGCCATTAATGAAGCAAATGAGACAGTGATTATTTCTTTAACAAATCCCACAAATAGTAATCTTAATACGACCAATACATCTTACACCTATACAATCAACGATAATGATCCTGCGCCAACTGTACAGTTTAATAACACAACATCCATTGGAGCCGAACCAGTAGTCAACGCGCTAATCCAAGTAAGCTTGTCAGCAACCTCGGGACAGGACGTAGTTGTCAACTATGCAGTAAATCCGGGGACCGCCACCCCAGGTTTGGACTACACTCTGCTTAGCGGTTCAGTAACGATTCCAGCCGGGAGTTCCTCAGTTAATATTGTGGCTATCGTTTTGGACGATGTCTTAATTGAGGGAGGAGAAGACCTTACTGTGACAATCACAGGAGCTACAGGAGCAACACTTGGAACAACTTTGATCAATACAGTAATCATTGGTGACAACGACAATGATGGCTTTACCGGGCCCGGTGGCATAGGCGATGCTACAGTGATGAGATTCTGGTTAAAAGCTGATGCGCTTCCCCCGGTCGCAAATGGAACTACAATATCGAACTGGACCGATTTTTCGGGAAATGGTGTTGCAGTTACTGCCGTTGGCACACCTTCTTACAGAACTATTGGCATCAATTCACTTCCTGCTATTGAATTCAAATCAAGCGAATTAGATTATTTCACGTTGCCTGACCAAAGCTCTTTGTCACAAGGCGAGATTTTTGTGGTGACGAGGATCAATAACGATCCTCCTTCGGCAAGTTCTAGTGGTTTGTGGCATTTGGGCAATAGTGCCAACACTCATTATCCCTGGACAGATGGGAATTCGTATGATGAATTTGGAACCACTGCAACCAAGGGCAATATTGCCATAAATTCACTGACAGTAGCTCGTGTTTACAATGTGAGAAGCCAGCCCAATAGCTGGGTCAGCCGATTGGATGGAGTGAACATTTTCACAACCGCTTCAAATACGGTGAGCTTTCAAGCCAGCGCAAAATTGGGAGCGAATGCAGTGTTCAATTATTTCGATGGATTAATGCCTGAAGTGGTCATGTATAATTTAGGCTTGAACACGGCAAAGAGAACGATTGTCGAAAATTACTTGGCCGCTAAATACAACACGACTATTGCTGTGGATAAGTACCAATATCAGGCTACTCATTCATCAGATGTCATAGGTATTGGAAGAGACAATGCGCTGAACCTACATATACAGTCGCAATCAGCAGGCATCTTAACAGTAGGAAGTCCAACCAATTTAGGAGATGGAGAATATTTACTAACGGGACACGACAATGGCAGCATCGCAAGTTGGAACTCCACCAACGTTCCAAACTCAGCCTTCCAGCGACTGGCTCGTGCGTGGCGAGTAGACGAAACTGGTGGAGATGTGGGCAGTGTTATTTTAACGATCAATAAAAGTTCGTTCCCTGCTTTACCTGCCGGCTTCGATAACTATGCCGTTTTGGTTGACAATGATGGAAACTTCGCTAGTGGTGCAAACATTTTGACGCCCACGTTTATTGACGCCAATAATTTTCAAGTGACTTTAAACCTGACTACAGGAGATGTCATTGCCATCGCAGTAGTGCAAAATGTAACGGCACAAGCTGGTGTATTTAGTACAGCCTCGACCTGGACAGCCGGAACTGTTCCATTGACCGGACAAAACGTTATTGTTAACCACGCGGTTAGTTTAACCAGCAATGCTTCTGTGGGAGCAATGGCTATAGGAGCAACAGGCAGTTTGAGTTTAGGTACTTCCACGCTTGACATTACCAATGGTAACCTGACCATTGGCGTTGGAGGCTCCTTGATTGCAAATACAGGTACAGTAAATTATTCTCAAGCAGGCAATCAGTGTGTGGCACCCGCGACCTATTACAATCTTACGTTGAGTGGTACCGGAATCAAAACTCTTTGCGGAAATGTCTCAGTTGGTAATGCGATCAATTTCGGTTCAGTGGTTACGTTAAACACAGATGTTGCCAACAACTATTCCATTAATCTCGCAGGAAGCTGGACAGGAATTGGAACATTTGTCCCTAACACTTCTACCGTAACAATTAATGGCTCTGCTCTTCAAACTTTAAACGTAAGCGGATTAACATTTTATAACCTGGTAATGAATAAGCCCTCAGCCGATTTACAAGTTTCATCTTCAATTACGGTAACGAATGCCGTGACGCTGACACAAGGAGATATTATTTTGGGAGGTCAAAACCTTATTCTTGGAAATTCAGCAACAATTTCTGCCGGGTCAGTTAACTCTTATGTTCAAGCAACAGGTGCCGGGGCTATCCGTAAGAATTTCGCGACTACCGGAAGCACCATGTCATTCCCGGTCGGAGATGCTTCTCTATTAACCCCGTTGAGTATTAATTTTGCCTCGGGCACATTGAGTTCAGCCTATGTAGCCGTTAACCTACGGAACGTAGTGCATCCGAGTGTACCGAATGCTGGTATTAACAGATTTTGGACTGTTACCCCAAGTGGAATTACTTCACCTAACTACACGATCAATTATACCTATGATCAAACAGATGTAATCTCTGGTGGCGATGAAACGATCTACAGACCGGTAAAATATAACGGGGCACTACAGAGCGGAACTTTTGCAGATTTGGATGAGGCTACAAACACGATCAATTGGGTAGGCCTTACTTCTTTTAGTGACTTTACGGCTGAAAGTAACGCTCCGCTTCCGGTAGAATTAATACGGTTTAGCGGATATTCTGACAAGGATGAAAATATTTTAGAGTGGGTTACCGCTACTGAATTGAACAATTCACATTTTGAAGTTCAGCGATCTGTTGATGGTATTGAATTTGAAATGATCGGAAGAGTAGAAGGAGCGGGTACCACCAACCTTCAGCGAGAGTACTTGTTCGTTGATGGTGATCCTTATTTTGGTCGGAATTATTATCAATTGAAACAGGTGGATTTCGACAATAAGGCCAGTTTCTCCAAGACAATAGTAGTGGATGCCAATAGTACACCACAACTAACGGTAACAGTTTCTCCTAACCCTGCAATTGGAGATCGCGTCATTGCAAACATAAAGGGAGCCATGTCCGGAAAACTTGCTTCGATTTCGGTCACGGACCTCAATGGAAAGACGGTGGCTACAGCATCATTTACGCCCAGTCAAGTGCAAACCAAAATTGAATTTGAATCGAGTTATATGGCATCTGGTTTTTACGTTGTCACAGTCTCTCAGGGCATTCAAGTTGCAAAAGCAAAATTGATTGTGGCGAAATAGCGAAGTCCTCGGGAAATTGGAATGAGTGTTTATCGGTTTTGAAAAGGCAAAATCATCAGATTGTAAAAGAGTAGACATATCTCCAAAAACCAACCCTTATGAAAAACGTAACCAATTCTTTGTATGTCCAAATGTTCTACATGCTCGGCATGGGCGCAGGCTTTTTGTTTATGCCCAATGTAGTTCTTCCCATTTTTGGTTTACAAACTACCACTGAAGTGTGGATACGAGTTTTAGGGGCTTTGGTGATTGGCTTTGCTGGGTATTACTATGCCTGCATTAAGAGTGAGCATGTACCCTATTTTAAAGCAACGGTATATGGTCGTTATTGGTTTTGTGGATGCCTTGTGGTGTTGGCAGCATTGCAGTTGGGAGATCCCATGTTGTATGTTTTTGCTGCGGTGGAGACTTCCTTTACAGTGTGGACACATGTAGCCTTAAAAAAGGCAAACCTCTTTTAGCTTAAACCTCAAACTATACTACGGACTCGCCATTTAAATCGGTGGTAAGCACCTCGCTCATATAATCAAAAAAAGGGCGAATGGATTTGAATATTTTATTTGTTTGATTTACAAAATCTGGCGCCAATACTTCTTGGTCGGTGAAATCATGCTCAAACCAATATTGCTTATAGCGCAATAAATCAATTGCTGGATGTTCGATGGAAAATCCCTTTGGTGCTGTCTTTACTTGTTCTCCCAACATTTCGCCAAAGTTTCCAACAATAGATTTGGATCTCAACAATTTATGCCAGTCTTTATAGTTTAACTGAATATCTTCTCGCACTCTTTTTAGGTCTCCAGGATTTGGATAGGTGAAGCCGCAGCCTATGCGTGAACCTCCCGGTTTAATCCAATAGTAATATCCTCCACGAAGCATCGGCTTCACTCTTTGCAGGCTTCCTGCAAATCGAGGATTGTAAGGGGTCTTATCTTCCGAAAATCGAACATCATTATAAATTCGATAGAGACTTTTCTTTCCGGATGGTGTTTCGAGTTGATCGTGTGCATTCATTTTGTCAATGAGGGCATCAACCCACTGGTGCATGTTTGCCTGAGCGAGTAGATATTCGTCTTTATGGTTGTTGAACCATTCGCGATTATTGTTTTTAGCTAATTTTTTTAAGTAGGAGAATGTAGAAGGTTGTATAACGGCAGATTTCATACTTGTTTACAATAACTATTGGCAAGATAAGAATACACAAGGTGTTTGTTCTGTCTTTTTTAACTTTGCACCATTAACTAGTCCGTATGAAAATTGGTTTACTGCTGATTTGCTTCTCACTTTTAGTGGCGTGTAAAAATGATGACTCAGCCTCAACTCCGGCACCAACCATGTATTTTCCGCCAACCGGATCTAACTGGGAAAAAGTAACTCCCGCCAGTCTAGGTTGGGATGAGTCCAAAATTCCAGATCTGAAGAGTTTTTTGCAAACTTCCAACACACGTGCATTGATTGTTTTAAAAGATGGAAAAATTGTCATTGAAGAGTACCTAGGAAAACAATCCAACTCTACGGCTGACTTCACGGTCACTAATAACTGGTATTGGGCCTCAGCGGGCAAGACACTCACCGCAGCCGTGGTCGGCATTGCCAATAGCCAGGGAAAAATAAACCTTGATGCTAAGACATCCGATTACCTTGCCGTAGGTTGGACTAGCCTTACACCCACACAAGAAAGCAAAATTACTGTACGCCATCAGCTTACGATGACAAGTGGCTTAGATGATGGCGTTGCCAACAAGGACTGCACTGATAAAGCTTGTTTGATTTATAAAGCAGATCCTGGAACTCGTTGGGCATATCATAACGGACCCTATACTCTCCTCGATGGAGTCATTGCAAATGCTACTGGCAAAACCCTGAATGCCTATTTAAGTGAGCAGTTATTGACCAAAATTGGCATGGATGGAAACTTTGTAAAGATTGATCTAAACAATGTTTTTATAAGCACACCACGATCGATGGCTCGTTTCGGGTTACTGCTTTTGAATAAAGGAAAGTGGGATCAAACTCAATTAATTCCGGAAGACTATATCACGTTGATGACAACCACCTCGCAAAATATCAATCTTTCCTACGGTTATCTGACATGGCTAAATGGAAAAGCATCTTCCATGGCACCCGGCTCACAGGTGGTTTTTCCGGCTGAAATAACAGCCAATGCACCTGATGATATGTTTGCCGCCATGGGAAAAAATGGACAGTTGATCAACGTGGTGCCCAGCAAAAATCTGGTGATAATTCGCATGGGCGATGTGCCGGATGCATCCTTAGTGCCATTTACTTTTCAAAACGAGTTATGGGCCAAATTGAATACCATAATAGTTAAGTAGAAATCCGATAACTGGCCTTAGATATTCAACTCTGACCAAATACTTTATTAAAACATCGCCAAAATTACATGGCTCTCCTCGGTTCCGAACTAGTTTTTGTTCCGGAAAATCCAGTTGGATTAAATTTTAGCCTCTTTGTTTAGTCTATGTTGCTTGCGAAAGGCCAATTATTCGACATTTCCGTACAAATCTTGCATGTATCAAATAACCGATCGTATGCTAAAACAAAGGTTTTACGGGTAGTCTACTTTTGTATCAAATAGGGACGCAAGAAATGAAGAAAGCCATTCGTAATTTGATTATTGGGAAAGGTGTTTACATAGAGTCGCGTAATGAGTTTAGGCAGATAATGCTTTCAGGGCAGTATGCACTGATTTCCATAGTAGTCATTTTGTTTTACCTTATCACGGATCTCAGAGATTGGCCGTCAACCAGTCAAACAAGTAGCGTTTATATAGTTACATTATTGTTGGTCGCAACGTCATTGTTCCTTCATCGCATGAAACGTCACTGCACCGCTAATTATTTTCTATTCCCCACCTTTAACATTGCTCTCTTTTTGCTCGTTTCTAGCGAGGACCTTACAACAGGTGCCTTTGTATTTTTTATTCCAGCCTCGCTGGGGTCTTTTGCAGTTTTCAATTACAGGCAACGAAAAACAGCCATAGCTTTCGCGCTATTCAGTTTTAGCCTCTTTGTGTTGGCTATGGTTGGTAATTTTTCTTTGCTCACATTCCGTACGTATTCGGAATCCTATATTCGGATGAATCAACTGATCAATTTCTCATTGGCCTTCCCGATATCTATTATGGCCGTCTATCTGCTTATTAGTCTAAACCATGACAACGCCAATAACCTTTTAAAGAGCAATAAACAGTTAGAGAAATTGAACCAGGAATTAGATCGTTTTGTGTATAGCACCTCACATGATTTGAGGGCACCATTGTTATCCGTACAGGGCCTTTTGAAGCTGATGGAAGTTTCAAGCAATGAAGAACGGAGTAAGTATCAACAAATGATTCAAAGCAGATTGGTCTCTCTCGATAAGTTTATTCATGATATAACCGACTACTCAAGGAACAATCGGTTGGAGATAGCGCGGGAGAATGTAAATTTATCCATGCTGGCGCTTGATATATGGGAGTCCTTGAAATATAGTGTCGATGCGCAGGGGATCGAGTTTATAAACGAGTTGCCAACTGATTTGATTGTGAACAACGATGGATCTCGTTTGCGAATCGTTTTCAGCAATTTAATTGCCAATGCCATTCGTTATCATGATCAACGGAAGGAAAATAGATATATACGTATTTATCATCATCTGACTAGTACTTCCTTTTCACTACACATACAAGACAATGGGCAGGGGATTGCCCCTGAATATCAGACTAAGATATTTGATATGTTTTTTCGTGGAAATGAATCTTCGCAAGGCTCGGGGTTGGGTTTGTATATTGTGAAGGAAACCCTTGAAAAACTTTCGGGTAACATCCAGCTTACTTCTACACTCAGACAAGGCAGTACGTTTTCAGTTTCAATCCCGCAGTAGCGGTAAATTAACAACGGTTTTCAGAGGCCACTATTTTTCTGGGCGTTTATGACAATCTAGTTGGCCGTAAAAATGCAACAAGACGCCTGTAGGCCTGTGAAAGGAATGAGCCAAGCTAGCTGGCAATGCTGGTTGGGAAGGACTTTATTCGTTCATAGGGTTTTTTCAGGAAATGTCTTCGCGGCACCTTCAAAATCTTGCATATTCTTCTTCAAATCATGCGTGAATTATTAATTGGGTAACATGTTAAAAATTGGAATTCGTGGCCACTCTACTTTTGTGTTTAAATAGGGAAATAAACAAATGAAAAAAGCCATTCGTAATCTGATAGTTGGAAAAGGTGTTTACATAGAGTCGCGAAATGAGTTTCGGCAAGTAATGCTCTCCGGTCAGTACGGACTGATCTCGTTTGCTGTACTCACGTTCTATTTAATTCGGGATATTGTCGAGCCACCATTTAGTCTAGAGATGGTGATAGTTTTTTCAGTCGCTTTGACTTTGGTGGGCACCTCCTTAGTTTTGCATCGTTACCAGCGTCATTGTTCGGCCAATATTTTTCTTTTTCCCACTTTCAATATTTTATTATACTTGGTTGTCGCCAGTGAAGACCTTTCAGCAGGTGCGTTTGTGTTTTTTATCCCGGCTACGCTGGGTTCGTTCGCGGTGTTCAACTACAGTCAGCGAAAAATTGCGGTAGGATTTGCCGTCTTGAGCTTTAGCCTTTTTATTTTGGCAATGATAGGTGATTTCTCACTGCTTTCCTTTCGTCATTATACAGAATCTCATATCCGGTTAAACCAGTTAATCAATTTCTCAATGGCCTTTCCGGTTTCTATCATGGCTGTTTATCTGCTCATCAGTTTGAACCACCACAATGCCAGTAGCCTTGTTAGAAGCAATAAGCAACTAGGAAAATTGAACCAGGAATTGGATCGTTTTGTGTATAGTACTTCACATGATTTACGGGCACCGCTATTGTCGGTACAGGGACTTTTAAAATTGATGGATGTATCCACGTCTAGCGAAGAACAAGTTAAGTACCGCCAATTAGTTCATAGCAGATTGCTTTCTCTTGATAAATTCATCCATGATATAACTGATTATTCACGCAACAACCGACTGGAAATCGTCCGTGAAAATGTGAATTTATTTTCGCTAGCTCTTGATGTTTGGGAGTCATTGAAATATAGTGCCGATGCACAGGGGATTGAGTTTGTCAATGAGTTACCAGCTGATTTGATTGTGAATAACGATGGATCACGCTTGCGAATAGTGATTAGTAATCTAATAGCAAATGCTATCCGCTATCATGACCATCGAAAGGAAAACAAATACGTTCGCGTATCCCACCATTTAACTCAGACTTCCTTTTCATTACACGTACAAGACAATGGTCAGGGCATTGCACCCGAATACCAGGCTAAAATATTTGATATGTTCTTTCGCGGAAATGAATCTTCGCAAGGCTCCGGGTTGGGTTTATACATTGTTAAGGAAACCCTCGAAAAACTTTCGGGCAGTATCCAACTCACCTCTACCCTAAGGCAAGGCAGCACATTTTCGGTTTCGGTGCCGCAATAGGCAGTGTTCAATGACACTAACCAGAGACTTCGATCGTCTTTTGTTCAAGTAAAATAGGCTTTTGTAAGTAAAAATAGTAAACAAAATATACCTTGCTTTATTAGTCGGACGGTGTCGATTAAAAGCTTCAACCTAAAGACTTACTCACCTGAGAAAGCCGCATTTTCAATTCCAAACCTCTGATGTAAATCCATTTATTGATTCCATATACTTTGGTTAATTTTCGAAAATGGAAAGGGAATGTCTACATGGCCAAGAATCTAAAAAGAATCTTCCACTGGCTGGTTGGCTAATTTTGGCTGCCATGGTTGGGGTTGTAACGTTTACAAAAGCCCAGACGCCAGAAATCGATAGTATTCAAGTTAAAAATGCAGCAGGCATAAAAAAGGTGGATGCCCTCAATGAGCTCTCATTCCGGTTGTTATTGGTAGACTTTGCCAAAGCCAATGAAACGCTTGCGCAATCCAAAGCATTGGCCGAACAACTGAACTATAAAAAGGGCATTTCTGAGGCGACTATTTTTCAGGGTATTTATGAAAATTTGACGGGCAATAAAAAGCAAGCATTACGGTTGTTAAGCCTTGGAGTAGAGCAAGCTAAATTGGCTGACAATTCAGGTTGGTAGGGATATGCCCTGGTGCAAAAAGGTAACATCTACCGTACGCAAGGCATCTATGATTCAGCAAAATTTTGGTACGATCAGTCGTATGAGGTGCTAAAAGATAGCCTTCATCCCTGGCATCTATCCAGTTTTTATAGAAACAAAAGCAGGTATTATGAAGCGATCTCCAAGCCACAGGAAGAGTTGCTGTTTTTAAATCGTGCGCTGGCAATTCGCGAAAGGCTTACGGATAACGTGTTACTTATTGACGTATTGGTATTGCTTTCTAATTGGCATCTTCAGCAGGCGAATATTGAAAAAGCATTGGCTTACTTGAATCGTGCTGAGAAGCTAGGAACAATCAATGCGCCCACAGAAACGCAATTGCAAATTAAACAGCAAAAGGCGGTCATCTTTTTTCGACAGGCAAAATATGGCGAGGCGTTGAAATTGTATCAGGAAGTAAAGGATTTTTACTTTCTCAATTCCAGTTTAGCTTCCTACACAACTCTATTGCTAGACATTGGTGAATTATTGGAGGAGATTGGAAATTATGATATCAGCTTGAAAAGCTATTTCGATGCATTAAAAATAGCAGAGGAGAAGTCTTTTTTAAAAGTTCAAGTGAATGCGCTGATTGGATTAAGCAGAAATTACTATCGACTCAAGCAATCAGCCATGTCTATTGACTATGTTTCAAAAGCGATTGATCTAGCAGAAAAAAATAATTTTACTTCGGAGTTGGCTAGAGCTTATAACCAAAAAGGTCTTACCCTAAAGTCAGAAAAAAAATATGTACAAGCCAATCAATTTTTTAAAAAGGCATTGGACATTAGGATTCAGTTGAGCGATCGAAGGGGGCAATCGACCTCACTTGCTAACATAGGTGAAACCTTGGAGGCGCTAGGAGATTTTCGGCAAGCACTTAACTACCATTTAGAAAGTGTTGCAATTAAAGAGGCAATTCTCTATCAAAGTGGGTTAGCGTGGGGGTATTTTGATCTGGGTAGCGTGTATACCAAAATGAAGAATTTTGAGAAGGCCCAACTCTTTCTTGATAAGGCAGAAAAAACTGCACGAAGTACGGGTGTCATCGTGGTGTTGATCAATGTATATGAAGTTCGAAGGGAGTTACTTCGCAGGCAAGGGAAATTGGATGCGGCCATTCGTTATTCCTATCTATTTGAAAAGTTAAAGGATTCAGTAAATAACGCGGCACTGACGAATAGAATACTGAGTATTCAAAGCCTTTTTGAATTAGATAAAAAGAATCAGGAGATTGAGTTACTCAAGCAGAGCAAACAGGTACAAGAAGATCAGTTAAGCCTTCAGAAAAGTAAAATAAGTCAACAACGATTGATTATTGGTGGCGGTATTATAGGTTTTGTATTGTTGAGCATACTGGCATTTACATTATATCAATTTTTTAAGAAAACAGCCCGCCTCAACCGCGAGATACAAGAACGAAATGACGAAATACAAGTTCAGTCAAAGGAACTGGAAGAAAGTAATACATCGCTAGTGTTATTGAATAAAACACTTTCTGAAAGACAGGAGGAAATTGCGGCTCAGTCCGAAGAGCTAAGTGAAGCAAACGTAACGCTCCAAACACTAAACAAAGATCTCGCTGAAAAGAATGAAGAAATGGCAGCTCAATCGGAGGAGTTAACCGAGGCCAATATGGCGCTGTCAAGACTAAATCGAGAACTCTCAGAAAGTCACGAGGAGATGGCCTCGCAATCTGAAGAATTGCGAGAGAGCAATCAGATTATTACACAATTGAACGAAGGGCTAGAAGAAAAGGTAAAAGAACGCACAGAGAAATTACAGCAGGCCTTCAAAGAGTTAGATACTTTCTTCTATCGTTCTTCTCACGATTTCAGAAGGCCACTGACCACGTTTATGGGGCTGGCAGAGGTGGCTAAGATTACGGTCAAGGACGCCAATGCATTAGATCTTTTTCAAAAAGTAAAAGAAACAGCCGTCAACCTGGATCGTATGTTAGTGAAGCTTCAATCAATTAGTGATGTAGGCGCTGAGCAGTTCATCTACAAAATAGTTTCACTGCCAAATATTTTTTCAACCACCTGCGATACATTTAAGGAAGTACTTCAACAAAAGAGGATAAAGGTATTAATGGAGATTGACGAAATTCCAAATTTTAGTTCCTTTCCCGCATTCTTGAAAATAATCGCAGACAATCTAGTTGAAAACTCTATTCACTTTTGTGGTACTAAAGACCCGTTTGTCAAGATAGCTGCTAAAGTGGATGGCGAAGCAGTTATCATTTCTGTGTCGGACAATGGCGTAGGTATTGAAAACGAGTATGAGAGCAGAATTTTTGAAATGTTCTTTCGTGGGAATGAATCATCCAAAGGCAATGGTTTAGGTTTGTACATTGTGAAAAGAGCAGTAGGAAAGTTGCATGGGCACGTCATCTTTGAGAGCCAGTATGGTATTGGCACTACGGTTACTATTTGGCTTCCGCTAGAGCCATTGAAGGTATAGTCTATTTGTTTGATAACCGCGCCTAAGATTAAGTAGCCGAAATGCCTTCCTTTTTCCGTTGTTTTGAAACAAATTCTGGTCCGAAAGAAAGTTTTTTGTTGAGTGCAGAATTCCCATCCACCACTCGCCAAAACGGTGTTACCTTACTCAAGGATGCTCCTTGCTCTATTTGTTCATGCGCGGCTTCTGAAACGATACGCAGAAAAATCCCGGATGTAACCGGACAGGTGTATTCGGCTCCGTATTCGATGGCTAAATCTTTTCGCAAGGTAGCCAGGCTTCCACTTTTGCCCTTTGGTATGAGGCGAACATATTCGTCAATAATTTTAGGCGTAGCAATCAGCATTTTTGAACCTGCTGGCATATCAGCAAAGTCTTTGTCCAACTTCTTTATTTGAAATTCCTTCCTAGGGTCGTTCACTTTATCCGTCCAGGTTTTGCCTTTGGCCGGTTTCATGGTGACTTTTTTTGCTGAGGGTTTCTTTGCAGTTGTCATAACGTGAAGGTAAATTATTCTTCTAAAAGTTCCTTTAAGTTGTTCAATACCATTTTCCAGTTTTGTTCGGAATGGTCACATGCTTCTTTGGTTTTGATACCGTCTTGAGAAATAGAAAAAACGGTTTCACCATTCTTTTCCTCTAGGGAGTAACCAATATTGGCATAATTCTCTGGCTTGTCTTCGGTTCCCGAAAATGAACTCCAATAACTATACTTCAAAATTTTCTCGGTTTCTATTTGTAAGATCGTGCCTTTGTCCATGTATGGCTTACCTTCCCATTCGCCACTGAAAGTAATGGCACTACCAACTTTCCAATCTGATTTCAGGATTGTACCAAAGAAATATTTTTTTACTTGCTCGGGATCGATCAGCGCCATCCATACTTTTGATTTGGGAGCGTTGATGGAGATGGAGGTGTGAAGTGTCAGTCGATTTGTCATACTATTTGGTTTAAAACAAGTTATTCTAACTCTCTACAGTCGAAACCGTGTTGTTTCAGTAAATGAATGGCTTTGGTAGGCTCTACTTGCTCTGTGGCAATGCGCAAGATGTGGTCGTCATCGTCCAATGCAAAATTCCAGTTGCCTTTGCCTGCCAACTTATTGATGACAGGCGCAAGTGTTTTTACTTCTTGCGCAGATGCTACGGATGTGGCAAAAACGAGAATTTCCATATTACCTAGTTGGAGGTGTATGTGTGACAATATCAATTCCAATGCCGTTTGGGTCTACAATCGCAAAATGTCTATCACCCCATGGTTCATCCCGTATTGGAATGACAACAGGGATTTTCATTTTCTTTATTTTTTCATACACTTCGTCAACGTTCGCTACCTCAATCGTAAGATATGCACCCTTGCCTACAAATGCGGGTTTGAATAATGGCTGCTGACTTTCGTGATCCGGCAACAGAAAACTGATTTGATCAGTTCCTCCTGCTGTTTGGAGCAACAAATAGAATTCATTTTCAAAGGCAACTTCCATTTGCAATACAGTTGTATAGAATTTTTTTGTCTCCGGTATTTTAGAAATGATAAAACCAGCATTTAGTTTCATACTAGGTTTAGGTTGCGCGTTCACAGAAAAAATGAGTAGGCACAACAATGCGGTTACTACTCCGGACAAGATGATAACCTTCCTCATAATTGATTCAATTTATACCCATCTGGATTTCAGTCACATTAGATTCCGGATTTGCAAAATCCGCATTGATGTAGAGCTCGCGTGTGACTCCACTGGGATTAAGTTGATGCTGTTTCATGTATTCCATTAAAATGCCATAACTCTTGGGGATTTCTTGCCATCCACCTTCATGCAAAAGTGAAACACATTTGAAATTTTCTGTGCGCTTGAAATGAAATTTTCCGTCATAGTCTGTGGGGATACTGGCAACGGGCAAACATACCTCGAGTAAGAACGGCTTTGATTCGTCACCCATGAATCCAAAGTAGTGCCAATGGATAGGACCGGATGGATGAAGATCGAGTCGCACGGATTCTTTGAAAAGTTCTTTGGCAATCGGGATTTGATTGACAAGATCGCTGATCTTAACTTCTGCGCGATGGAAAAGAAAATTGATGGATTTAATTTCCGTTACTCTGGGCGTTGTGTGCGGTAGATTCAATGTGGCGGTTTCCATAGTTGTTTGTTTTTTTATTTAAATCAACGATAGCCTTATGTCAGCCCTATGTCAACAGCAAAAAAGAATTTGAATTATTTTATTTAATGAGTGACAACCATATGTCAGGAGTAATAAACTATCAGGATATTCTGCGAATTTTTGCGTCCTCTTGATAAAAAATTACCGCCAGGAACGCCAAGGATTGCACGCAAAGGTGTCAAAGTAGATTTACGAACCCTACACCAATTTCAAGTAGTGTTCTTGCAATTCTTCCACGAAGCTTTGAATCGTTCGCTTCAATTCCTCGGGACTTTCAATTTCTACCCCTCGCCCATAAGAAAGTAACCAACGCCCCATTAGATTGAGGTCTGCCGTGAGAAAATTCATCCGTACTTGTCCATCAGCATCTTCTTCTGAAACAAACCCAAAGTAGTGCCGCGAATTCTGAACGTAGTGCGCTTCTTTACGATCGAACAAAATAGTGGCCGACTTCATCTCAACATTGGCCTGCTGCAAACTGTTAAAATACTCTCGCATAGTTGAGATGCTGCGTGGTGTGAATACTTCTCCTGTTTGTTTGAGGATTTTGATTCGATCACAACGAAAATCTCGAAAACCATCGCGCAGGCGGCACCAGGCAATTAAATGCCATGCGGCACTGTAATAAAATAGACCGATGGGTTCAACCTGTCGCTGGGTGAGTTCGTTTTGATTGTTGCTAAAGTAGTCGAGCAATATAACTTGTTTGGCTACCACGGCCTTTTGCAGATCAGTTAGAAAATTTCCCGATTGTGCCGGAATGTTCATTTGTGGTTTGAGCACTTCAATATGATCTTGCAGACTTTCCAGATGATCTTTCTGCGCTTCGTTGAGCACGGATTTGATTTTATACAGTGCACCCTCAAAAGCAGTTTGTATAGATTGATCGGTCATGCGCTCTACCAGTTTGCCGGCCATCATCATGGCACTGGCTTCATTTTCGGTGAACATGACAGGGGGCAGGTGAAATCCATCTACAATAAAATAACCAGTGCCGGCTTCTGAACCAATGGGTACACCAGCTTCCATTAACGATTTTACATCACGATAAACAGTACGTAAACTGATTTCAAAGCGGTCGGCTATTTCTGAAGCTTTTACAATTTTTTTGGATTGCAACTGAATTAAGATGGAAGTAAGTCGGTCGAGACGATTCATGGCTTCTCAAAAATAAGAAAAGCGGGAAACAAAATTAGTTACTGAAGTTGGATAGGTTATTCAGCTTCGCGTCTCGTGGACAAATCCAAAGAATGCATTTTTTCGCCATGTTGGTTCATGTCTGATCCAATGCGTTGCTCTTCGTCACTTACCGTAAGGGGCGACAGCAAATCAGTAATTTTCAAAATCACTAAGGCACCGACAAATGTAAACCCGATCGCAACAATAAGCCCAATGAGGTGCGCTTTGAAAAGTGCAAACTCGCCAAAGAAAAGGCCGTTACCCGTGGTGTTGGCTCCGTTGACAGCTGTATGCGCCAAGAGCCCGGTCATTAACATTCCCACAGCGCCACCCACTCCATGGCAGGGAAATACGTCTAGCGTATCTTCCAAAGACGTCTTTGAAGTCCAATGAACGACCAAGTTGCTAATTAAACTTGCGATGGTGCCGATGAAAAGACTTGATGGGATGGTAACAAACCCTGAAGCAGGCGTGATGGCCACCAAGCCTACCACGGAACCAATGCAAAAACTCAATGCGGAGGGTTTCTTGCCACGTACAACATCTACGAGCACCCAACACAAGCCGGCAGCCGCAGAGGCTGTGTTGGTAGTAGCAAATGCCGATGCGGCCAAGGTGCCCGCACCGAAAGCACTGCCTCCATTAAAGCCAAACCAACCGAACCAAAGCAAGCCAGTGCCCAACAACACAAATGGAATATTAGCAGGCGCGTGAGCTTCTTTTCGCTCAGATGACGAAGGCTTCCGCAAATAGATAGCTGCTGCCAACGCGGCAAACCCTGCTGACATATGAACGACCGTTCCTCCGGCAAAGTCCAATACACCAAGCCTAAAGAGAAAACCCTCTGGGTGCCACGTCCAGTGCGCTAGAGGCGCATAGATGAACAGAGAGAACAGCACGAGAAAAATTAGATATGACTTGAACCGAATCCGCTCAGCAAAAGTGCCCGTAATCAAGGCGGGCGCAATGATGGCAAACTTCAACTGGAAGAACGCAAAGAGCACGAGAGGAATGGTCGGGGCAAGAGACCAGGGTTTTCCATCCAATACATTTTTAAACATAAAAAAAGTAGAAGGATTGCCAATGAATCCGCCAATCGAATCACCGAATGAGAGGCTGAAACCAACAACGATCCACAGCACACTGATCACCCCCATGGCGATAAAACTTTGGAGCATGGTGGAGATCATATTCTTAGTATCAATCATACCACCATAGAAGTAGGCGAGCCCGGGCGTCATTAACAATACCAAGGCAGAGGCCGTAAGCATCCAGGCAACATCACCTGCGTTGATTCCTTCAGTAGGTATCGTGGCTGGCACGGCTGGGACAAACAAAGCCAGAATGCTAATGGTGAGTAACAGGCCCAGGTAAACAACGGATTTCTTCATAAAGGCTACTTTGCTAATTTTTCATAAAGATTTAAAAATATTGGTTGATTTTTAGCCTAGTCGGAAAGAAAAATTACCGAATTCGGTTGAAATAGAGTTTATTTTAACCCTCGCTAGGAAGAGATAAGTGCTGAAAAAATTTCACATAAATGGAAAGCACAAAAAAAAGCGAGCTAATTTACATCAGCTCGCTTTTTTCAATAGGTAGAAAGAATTACTTCACATTGTTGTTCACAATCTTCGCTAAGTCAAACATAGAGATCTGTTTTTTACCAGCGAAAAGTGTTTTCAATTTTTCGTCAGCATTGATCATTCTCTTGTTCTTGCTGTCTTGAAGTTTATTCTTCTTGATGTACTCCCAAATCTTTTTGATGATTTGAGTTCTAGGAAGTGGCTTGTTGCCTACTACCGCTGCCAATGCATCGCTCAAATTTAAAGGAGCCATGAAGGCTGCATTTGGTTTGCGGGCAGATTTTTTAGCCGCCTTCTTTACTGCTTTCTTAGCTGCTTTTTTAGGAGCTGCTTTCTTAGCTGTTTTCTTTACTGCTTTTTTTGCCATAGCGTTTAGTGGTTTTTTTAATCGAATGCGAAGTAAGGTGAAAAAAACGAGTAATCCCAAATTCTCATAGGGAAATTCGCTATTGGATAACAGCAACAAAACGATTTCCTCCTATGAAAAAGCACTAACATTTCGTTTTGTGGTAACTGTTTTGATTGGTGCCTCGAATGCTAAGTGTGAGGTTTACAGTCACTTCGCCCTAGCAAGCTAAAGCTAAAACAAAAGCGTGCAAGCAAGCTTTTCATAGGAGAAATTACTTTCCCTTGCTAGAATCATGTGAAGAAAAATATTTCGAAGAAACTGATCTTTATAGGGAAAATGAATGCGAAACCTATGTTCTTACCAATGCTAAAAATGCATGTTTCCCAATGAAAAATTCAGGTTTTTACCTCTCTTGGTTCAGTTGCCCCATTCAACACAATAAGCCAACGCTATTAGCGATGCCTCGTTTTGGCAGGGAAGTTAGACAAAACTCCTTATGACAAAAGCGAATTCTCTTACTCGTCATCAATTTATTCAACTTGCCTTCTTAGGCGCAAGTGGGTTGGTCGCCTTACCATCGATAACAGGTTTTGCTCCTCAGGAGAAACCAGCACCAATGAAAATAGACTTGGTGAAGGAGTTTGTCTCGGCAGCACATGGCAAATTTGATCGCGTAAAGGAAATGCTTGAAAGCGACCATCTGCTTTTGCACTGTTCCTATGATTGGGGTGGTGGGGATTTTGAATCAGCCATAGAAGCGGCAGGGCATGTGGGTAATAAAGACATTGCACACTATTTGATTGGCAAAGGTGCCCGCTATAATATCTACTTGGCTTGCATGCTTGGGCATCTGGAGGTAGTTAGAAATGTTCTTACCATTAGCCCCGGCCTTCTTAACTCGAAAGGGCCACACGGCTTTACCATGCTACATCATGCGCAAAAAGGAGGGATGGACGCAAAGCCGATAGTTGACTATCTATCTTCTCTTGGCGCCAAGGACACAAAAGTAGATTTCTATTTTAGGTCTTGAATTATTCCTCCGAAGCCTTGCTCACTTTTCGATACACAAAAGAATGATAGATATGCCTTCTGGCAAAGCGATCTGGCGTATCGGAGTTGACCAATTTGTTGTAGATGCTATGAGGAAGACCAAAGTATTCATAGCGGCTGCCATCGGCAAAGCGAACTTCCAGTGTTTGTGCCTTGTATACAAAGTCGATCATCTTTGAATTGGTGATCACCTCTGTATATTGCGCTAGTTGCTGCTCGCGTGTCTCTGGAGCTATGCTCACCAATAGGTGGTACGCTTCAATAAATGCCTTGCTTTTTTCTTCTGCGTTAAGTTTTGCTTGTGGGTCATCCTGTATTTTATCCGGATGCCAGTCTTTCATGAAATTCCGGTAAATGGATTTCAATTCTTTCAGTTCTACCTCTTTCGCTACACCCAGCAGTTTCCTTGACTCTATGATTTTCTTCATTGGGGCGCAAAAATATGCTTTTTACCCGAAATACAAGATGTATACCGTAGCGACTCGAAATAAAGAAAAGCAGGAAAGCTACACTTTGCGAGGAGGTAATTCGAATGCTACAGCCTCATGTGCAAATTTCTCTTTGTGTGCTCCATCACAGAAGGGTTTGTTGGCTGATAAACCACAACGACAAAGAGAGACGACTGTGCGTCCCTGTAAACCGTATGCATTTCCGTTGGTATCGACAATTTCAAAATCACCTTCGATTTTAATAGATCCGTTATTGTTGATGATCAGTTTTGTTTTGTTCATAATTGTATGGCTCATTTCAAGTGAGAAGTCAAAGGTAGAAAACTATCACTGAAATCGTCAGAAGAAACCGGATCTGATTTCAAGGTGAACCTTCTTGCCTGCCCGACTGTTCTTCTCTCAACCAAAAAAAACCTAGCACTTCATGACAACCATCCAAATCTGTTTACTGCAATGGGATAGCTACAACCGTAGAATGCTCAAAATGCTGAATACCGTTAGCGAAGAAAATTTCAATACCCCTGTGGTACCCGGTGGAAACTCTCCCTCCTGGTTGTTCGGGCATTTGGCCGATACAGATGACGCACTACTTCCGTTACTTGGAATTGGCGAGCGAATTTATCCTGAGTTAGCCAAGATTTACCATCACGAGCGAGGATCCAATCAATCGGGACATTTATCAAGGCAAGAACTGATTGCGAAATGGACTGACATTGTGAAAGCATTGGATGATCACTTCAAGTCAAAGTCAGAAAATGATTGGTTGCAGCGGCATACGGCAGCGTCAGAAGAAGATTTTAAGAAGGAGCCGCAACGCAATAAATTGAATGTGCTGTTAAGCAGAGTGACTCACAAAGCATCACACCTCGGTCAAATTACTCTCCAGCATTGATTTGATTTTGCTTTCGTAGATTAGAAAGCAGCTCGGTTGCTTATTTGCACCTGTGTGGATTTTTGGTATATTCACCTCACCCAAGCGGGAGCTGTGCAAGATTCACCCGATTCTTTCAACGCAGCCTAATTTCGTGTATTGATGTTTCACCCTAATCCATTTAGTCATGAATTTTAAGCCTGAGATGAAATCGAAAGAACAATTGGCAGCTGAGCAGCCTACATACGAACTGGCCACCAAATACATGGTGAGAGCGAGTGATTTGATCACCTTCAAACCGGATCAGAGCATTGAAGAGGTAATTGATATCATTATCGCCAAAGGCATATCGGGAGCACCCGTGTTAGATAATGCAAAAAAGCTAGTCGGTATTATTTCTGAAAAGGATTGCTTGCGCATTATTGTAGATCAAGCTTATTACAACCTTCCTTCCTCTTCGCGCAAAGTGGCAGATTACATGACGGCCAAGGTAAAAACAATTGAATCAACCTGTGATATTGTTGCCGCTGCCAACGAATTTCTGAACAGCCCTGTCAGGCGATTGCCCGTGGTTGAAAATGGCGTGTTGATTGGGCAGATAAGCAGGAGGGATATTTTGAGGGCGTCTAAAAACTTAAAGGCTACGACTTGGTGATTGTGGCAAAGTTGCTAGGAGTTAGTTGAACTACAAAAACAAAAGATCATTCTACGAGAAAAGTAGTGTCAAATAAAAAAACCTCAGAACTTTCTGAGGTTTTTTAGTGGGAGCTGAGGGGTTCGAACCCCCGACCCTCTGCTTGTAAGGCAGATGCTCTGAACCAGCTGAGCTAAGCTCCCATTTTTAAGGACTGCAAAGGTAAAAGAGATTTCTATCTGTGCAAAAAAATTATTTCCAGTAATCATACTGCATATACCGGGCTGCCTCCAAAGCTACTTCCTTGCCCTGCAATTTTTCCAATACGTGAAAGGACATGTCAATTCCCGCTGAAACACCCGCTGAGAGAACAATTTTGCCATTGTCTACCCATCTTTTGTCCGGCAAGACTCGGGTAGAGGGCGCGATTTTTTGAAGTGCTTCGACTGCCAAAAAGTGGGTGGTGGCCTCCAGGTTTTCAAGTAACCCTGCCTTGGCGAGAATCAATGCTCCCGTGCAAACGGATAAAACTAATTCTGCCTTTTCAAAATGGTGATTAATCCATTGAAGCATCACCGGGTTGTTCATTTCCCTTCGGGAGCCAAAAGCGGTGCCATCCGTATGATAACCTCCTCCTCCCGGAATCAGGAAGATATCGGGAGGGTGACAGTTTGCAAACGTGTAGGTAGGTGTTATAATCAGTTGATTGCGGGCCGCGACAGTGGATTTCTCAGCCACAGTGAATACTTCATAAGCTAAGCCCGTGCTTCTTTTTCCGGCAATCGAAAAGACTTCAAAGGGTCCCGCAAAGTCGAGTACTTCTACATCATCAAAAAGAACGATGGCGATTTTTTTCATCGGAGGTAGGTTTATATAAACTTTTTTGACTCAATTGTGCTTTAACTTGTACGTGGCGCGGAGGGTTCGAATTTAACCTGAAGCTCAAAAAGTGTCGACAAATATAATCTTTACTCAAACGATATGAATTACAAACTCTTAGGGCAATCAGGATTGCGTGTCTCGGAATTGAGTCTTGGAACGATGGGATTTGGAACCGAATGGAAATGGGGAGCAGACAAAGAGAAAAGCCAGCAAATTTTTGATGCTTACGCCAATGCTGGAGGTAACTTCATTGATACGGCCAACCGTTATACAGAAGGATCTTCAGAAAAATTTGTGGGCGATTTTATCGCCAAAGACCGCGATCATTTTGTGGTATCCACCAAGTATTCACTCCGTGACCGTTCCGGTGATTTAAACTTTGCGGGCAACCATCGAAAGAATATGATGCGTAGCGTGAAGGAAAGCTTGTGGCGTTTGAACACCGATTACATCGATGTGCTGTGGGTGCATATCTGGGATAGTTGGACACCCACCGAGGAGATCTTAAAAGGATTAGAGGATTTGATTTCGCGCGGCATGGTACATTACATAGGTATAAGTGACACCCCCGCATGGGTGGTGAGCCAAGCGAACACAATGGCACAGTTGCGTGGTTGGTCGCAATTCATTGGACTCCAGATTGAGTATAACTTACTCCAACGCACCGTGGAGGCTGAACTGATGCCGATGGCAAAGGCCTATGGTATGACCGTAACCCCTTGGGCGCCATTGGCCGGTGGTGCCCTGACTGGCAAATACTTGAAAGGTGAAAAGGGACGACTGCCCGAATCGAGTGCGCGACTGAGTGAGCGATCTACCTTGATTACAAAAAAAGTAGTGGAGATTGCCGAGCATTTGGATGTGACGGCATCACAAGTGGCCATCAACTGGACGCGGCAAGGAAAAAATCAAAGTGTGATACCTATTGTGGGAGCTACCAAGGTAGAACAAATAGAAGACGTTTTAGGATGCTTAAAATTTGACTTGTCTCCAGATTCGATTAAGCAACTGAATGAGGTTTCAAAAATAGAACTGCCCTTTCCACAAAAGTTTTTCAATGAAGCGGGTGTGATGGATGTACTGTATGGCGGTATGAAAGATCAGATGAAAGACAGCCGGTTTTAAGTAAGTAAGTCGTTTGTCTTCGGTAATAATTATCAATCTAATCGATTTTTATAAGCGCGCATCATTTCTCCGTAACCCTGTTTTTTTCCGAAACCTTCCATTGACATGACAATCCGCTTCGCTTTAGTGGCAGCCGTCTTTGCGCTCTCTATCCATTTGCTGTAATACTGTTGGTGTGAGGGCGGCAGCGACTTGAAAAATTGTAATGCACCCGGATCTTCCTTCAGACAACTCATCAGGTCAGGGGAGAGAATCAATTTACGTTCGTCTAGTTCAAGATTGAGGGTGATTTTGTCTCCTTGCTTTTTTCCAATCGCTTTGCGCATGGTAGCATTGAGAGGCAAAATGAAATCTCCGTTACCCATTGGAATCAAGGCTGTTTTTTGAATCGTTAATGCATCAATAGTACCCTTTACGCGAAACGACACTTTGCTGTCTTTCAGTTTCCTGGCTTGTGTTGCGCTGATTTCTAAGAAATGCCAGCCGGTCTTTTCTCCCTTCTTATCAAATCTTTCAATTGAGGTGACAATGTGTAGCATTAACAAATGTGAAAAGGTTTGCCACGAATATCACGAAGTTACACGAATTTTCTGGCGAAATTACTTGTGTTTATTTGTGCTCTTTTAGCTCCGGTAAAGACACTAAGCTAGACGAATTTTTCACTTGAGAGTTTATTTGTGGTTATTTGTGTATTCGTGGCAATACTCGAGTCAATGCCAGCATACTATCTGCAAAAAGAAAATAAAATTGTTTTCTTTACGTCTCTGGTCTCAATGTATTGGTTGTCAAACTCATTTTGCTTTCTCATCTGTTATCATTCTTTATGATCTTTATTGCGTTAATAGTATTTGTTGTCGGTGGCATTTTTCTTTTCATGCAAACAGCTGTTTTCGGTGCGCGGCTCTCGGGCAAGCGGTTGCAACAAATAGAGACATCGCTCAATTACAAAAACAAGGCTTTTCAAAATGTGAGCGTTACTCCTGTGCAGTCTGAGAATTTTTCTTTTGCCAAAACGCTCTGGAAATACGTCAATTCACCATCGGATGCAACGCCCGCTGAGCCGCTGCCTTTTGTACGCACCGACTTGAAGGATTTGAACGGGGACGCGCCACAGCTTGTTTGGTTTGGTCATTCTTCCTATTTCATTACGATCAACGGAAAAAATATTTTGGTTGATCCGGTATTTAGTGGCAATGCCGCTCCGGTTTCTTTTTTCACCACTAACTTCAAGGGCTCGAATGCCTATTCCGCAGATGACTTCCCCGAGTTGGATGTAGTACTGATTACCCACGATCATTATGATCATCTTGATTATAAAACCATTCTTGCGTTGAAATCGAAAACGAAATTGTTTTGCACTTCATTGGGGGTGGGTGCTCATCTGGAACGGTGGGGAATCTCGCCTCAACAGATTGTCGAGTTAGATTGGTGGGAAGGTAATGCGGTGGCCGAGGGGATAGAGCTAACGGCTGCCCCTGCTCGACATTTTTCAGGGCGCGATTTTGCGAGGTACAAATCGTTGTGGTCATCATTCATCTTAAAAACATCAGATCATACTCTTTATTTGGGTGGCGATTCTGGCTACGATAATCACTTCAAAGAGATTGGTGAGAAATTTGGCCCTTTTGACTTGGCATTGTTAGAATGTGGGCAATACAATGAAGATTGGCCGTATATTCACATGACGCCTGAACAAACTGTTCAGGCGAGCATCGATTTGCAAGCCAAGGTGTTGATGCCGATTCATTGGGGGAAATTTAAGTTATCGCTGCACTCCTGGAAAGAGCCGATTGAACGTGCCGCAGTAGCAGCTGAGCAAAATCAAGTTAGATTAACTACACCATTGATAGGCGAGTCGATAAGCATCGGCAACCACTATCCAAGCTTGAAGTGGTGGGAAAACATTCGGTAACTCAGGGAAATCGCTTTTAAGAAATTTTCAGATAACAAAATGATTGTGAAGTATTTGGAGCAAGGGCAGTGATATTGTATTTTTGATTCATCAAAATGAGTTACGTGAAAAAAAATGCGT